>Ga0209979_1000488_pt1 | contig 54269 bp, 54 predicted proteins | sample AnhtaG_FD_183114 | JGI IMG/M metagenome (GOLD analysis project Ga0209979, IMG submission 183114) | Deep subsurface microbial communities from Anholt, Denmark to uncover new lineages of life (NeLLi) - Anholt_01485 metaG (SPAdes) (version 2) | ecosystem: Environmental > Aquatic > Marine > Oceanic... | reverse complement strand
ACCGCAAGAGCCTGATCCGTCTCATCTCTAGCGACCTAAAACGCAAGCCCCGCCGTAAGCACCGTGGTCGTAAATATGGCCCTGAAGTCGACGATGCACTGCGGGTTATCTCCGAGAGTTTCGATCACATCTGTGCAGAGCGTCTACAACCCAACCTGGTATGGATGGCTACTCACCTGGCTCACCACGGCGAATTGGAAACCTCCCACCGTCTATTGGATCAGTTGAGCCAGATCAGCGTCTCAACTGTGAAACGAATCCTCAAGCGCATCCGGCAAGACGAGCCCCGTCTACCTTCCCTCGGGATCCTGTAAGGACGCAGAAGACCTTCCAGGGGCAATAAAGTAACCCGAGACGTCCCCATGAAACGAATCGCCTGGAACGAACAACAACCAGGCCACTTCGAAGTGGACCTGGTCCATCATTGTGGCCCCAGCGCTTCTGGGGAGTACATCCATACCATCCAAATGATCGATGTGGCTACTGGCTGGAGCGAGAGAGTAGCCGTGCTGGGGCGCAGTTACCTGGTCATGAAAGATGGTTTCCGCCGTATCTTGACCCGCCTGCCATTCCCCATCCTGGAACTCCATCCAGACAACGGAAGCGAGTTCTTCAATGACCACCTGGTCCGCTTCTGGAAGGAGACCATAGTAGATCTGCAGCTCTCCCGGAGTAGGCCCTATCGGAAGAATGACAACCCCTTCGTCGAACAGAAGCAGTCAACGTTGGTGCGAGCTCCTCTGGGTTATGCTCGCTTCGACACTGCTGCCCAAACGATGGCCATCAATCAACTCTACGACATGATGTGGCTCTATTACAACTTCTTTTCCCACAGGGATCCTTGACGGACAACCTGTCATGCGCGTGACGGAGAAGATCATCGTCTCAAGAGACGGCCAATCCACACGTGTCAAACGGCGGTATGACCAGGCTCGCACCCCTCTCGATCGCCTCTGTGAAACCGACGCAATTTCCAAAGAGCGAAAGGAGCAGCTTCAATCTCTTCGGGATCAGGTAAACCCACGAAAGCTACGGCAAGATATCTACGACCAAATAGACTACATCTTCAACTTGCCTGGTGCCAAGCCCGGTGTGACAGAAGATGTCTATCAGACACTATCGCAACCCATTCAGATGCTGAAAGGAGAGGGCGCTTCGGTAACATTTTCATTTGAAAGAACCATCTCCGTTCGGTAACATTATCATTTGACTTGACACGTCGTGGGGAGGAAGTTCTATTCGCTCTGGGGCTCAATAGTCACCTTGAGCCTGGCAGGAGCCTTACTCCCTACTATCCATTTCTGGATGTAGAGTGCACCAACCTTCGGTGGATGACCTGGCTCGACTACCTCTTGATATCGAAACGTGTTCTTCGTTGCCCTCTCGAAGGTGAACTCGATGGTGATTCTTCTCCTCTCCTCCATCTTTCTCTCTCCTCAAGGCGGCGAGGTGGGTCACTTCCATTATAATATATCCGCCGATCTATCAGCAGGGATGTTCTCCAAGCCGCCCATGTATGGTCGTAGGACTGGGGGGATTACGATGCTCCCATCGGGCTCTTGGTAGTTCTCTAGAAGAGCGATCATGGTGCGGGGCAAAGCCAAGCCTGAGCCGTTGATGGTATGGACGAACTCTGGCTTGGAGCCTGGCTCCCGGCGGAAACGGATGTTGGCCCGACGGGCCTGGAAATCGCGACAGTTGCTCAAGGTGCTAACCTCTAACCACTCCCCGCAACCAGGGGCCCACATATCCAGATCGTAGGCCAGCGCCGCGGCAAACCCCAAATCTCCCGTACAAAGTTGTTTCACCCGGTAAGGGATTCCCAACTGGCGGCAGATCTCCTCCGCATCGCTTATCATGGCTTCTAGTTCAGAATCGGACGTTTCCGGCGTCGTAAACTTGTACATCTCTACTTTGTCGAACTGATGGACCCGTTTTATGCCCCTCACGTCACGCCCTGCCGACATCTTCTCTCGGCGGAAGCAAGGGGTATAGGCTACATAGTTTAGGGGCAAGGTGCCGGGCTCTAGTATCTCGTCACGGTGGAGGTTTGTGAGGGGAACCTCGGCGGTAGGCACCAGCCAGATGTCATCCTCTACGTCGTGATAGAGGTTGTCGTAGAACTTGGGTAACTGGGCGGCTCCCCAAAGGATCTCCTCTTTCACTAGGAAGGGGGGGTAGATCTCTTTGTAGCCATGCTTTTGGGTATGCAGATCCAGCATCCAGGTGATAAGGGCCCGCTGAAGTTTGGCACCTAGACCCTGCAGCACATAGAATCTGGTCCCAGAGAGTTTAACCCCTCGCTCGAAGTCTATGATCCCCAGGGTGGGCCCCAGGTCCCAGTGGGGGAGGGGCTCGAAGTCGAACTCTCTTGGCTCTTCCTCCTGTCGAACCACAACGTTCTCGCTCTCGTCCTTACCCACCGGCACCGAGGGATGAGGCAGGTTGGGCAGTTGGAGCATGAGGCGGTTCAGTTCCTCCTCGGTGCTTTTGATCTCCTGGTCCAGGGCCTTTATCTCATCACCTAAGCGCCGCATCTCCTCGATGAGAACCTGGTCCTTCTCCTTCATGCGACCTATCTCTTTAGAGGTGACATTCCTTTGGTGTCTTAGCCCCTGGACATCAGCCAAAAGGGTTCGCCTTCTCTCATCCAACTCTAGGATTTCATCGATAGGGGCCATCTCGTTGCGCTTGATCAGCGCCTCTTCCACCTCGTCGGGGTGCTCGCGGATATATTTGAGATCTAGCACGGCCTTTGGCCTCCCAGATATGCTTGTTGGTCATTATATCGCTTTTCGCCTCCTCTGGCAAAAGGAGCAGCAACGTGGTCAACACCTTATTTGACAAATGGTCTCCTACAGCATATAATATGATATGTCATACAAATCGTACTATTCTTACCCATCGTTCAGGAGGCTATATGATGGAGAGGAAACATCCGCGTGGGTTCGGCAAGTGCTACGGCTCGACGACGGTGAGCGAGCGGGGGCAGGTCGTCATCCCCGCCGAGGCCCGGCGGGAGATGGCCCTAGAGCCGGGCACTAGACTCCTCATCTTCGGCGGTGGACACGAAGGGGGGCCTCTGACCCTCATGACCGCGGCGATGGTCACTAGATTCGTGCGCCACGCCATGGGGCGGCTCAGCGAATTGGAAGTCATGTTGAATGAGGTCCCTGAAGCCGAAGAGGAGTAGGCTATATCTGATCGCGGAAGATAGGCTCTGGACGAGAGGCAGAGCCTCCGTCTCTATTGAGGAGAGTTATGGCTATCATCGAAGTGAAGAACCTAACCCGTAAGTTTGGCGACCTGACGGCGGTGGACGATATCTCCTTCACCGTGGAGGAGGGGGAGATATTCGGCTTCCTCGGCCCCAACGGGGCGGGAAAGACGACCGTCATCAACGTCCTCTGCACGCTGCTTAAGCCCACCTCTGGGGAAGCGTGGCTTAACGGCTACCACGTGGTGCGGGACCAGGCGAAGGTGCGCCGATCGATAGGGCTCGTCTTCCAGGAACCCAGCCTGGATGATCAGTTGACCGCCGAGGAGAACCTGAACTTCCATGCCATCCTCTATGACGTCCCTGCGGGCGCGAGGGCTAAGCGGATGGAAGAGGTCCTCAAGATGGTGGAGTTATACGACCGGCGCAAGGATTTTATCAAGACTTTCTCCGGGGGCATGAAGCGCCGCCTGGAGATCGCCAGGGGTCTCATGCATTACCCCCGAGTCCTCTTCCTCGACGAGCCCACGTTGGGTTTGGATCCCCAGACGCGCAATCTCATCTGGGAGTACATCCTGCAACTGAGGGAACGAGAAGGGATAACTATATTCTTGACCACCCAGTACATGGGCGAGGCGGAGTACGCCGACCGCATCGCCATTATCGATTATGGCAAGATAGTGATCCTGGATACCCCTGATAACCTCAGAGGTTTGGTGGGAGGGGACATCATCACCGTCAAGACAATGGATGACCGGTTGGCGGCGCAGGAGATCAGCCAGCGCTTTGGCTTCCAGGTGAATGAGGGCGAGAATGACCTGCACTTTGAGGTACAAAGGGGCGAGGAGTTCATCCCTCGCTTTGTGGAGCAGTTGCCGGTGGAGATCCTCTCCATCAGTCTGCGCCGTCCCACCCTGGACGATGTCTTCCTGAAGTTCACGGGCCGCCGGATAAGGGATGAGGAACTGAGCGCCAAAGATCAATGGAAGGAGCGAATGAAGAGTAGGCATCGTGGGCGAGGGCATGGGCGCGGGCATCCATGAGGCTGCCAGGAGGTTAATATGCACAACCTGAGGGCTATCTATATCATATGGTATCGGGAGGTGTTGCGCTGGTGGCGCAATAGAAGCCGCATCATCGGTTCCTTCGGCATGCCTATACTCTTCCTCTTCATCTTCGGGAGCGGCCTCTCGCCGGCTATGGGGGGTCTCACTCAGGGGATGGCTCCTGAGGGCGCGGGCATCGACTTCGTCAAGTTCATCTTCCCGGGCATCATCGGGATGAATGTCTTGATGGGTTCCATGATGTCCGGCATCTCCATCGTCTGGGATAGGGAGTTTGGCTTCTTGAAGGAGATCCTGGTGGCCCCCATCAACCGGACGGCGGTGGCTCTGGGTAAGACCCTGGGCGGAAGCACCACGGGGGTGATTCAGGGGCTGCTCTTGCTCATCTTCGCTCCCCTCATCGGTGTGAGCATCACCGTGGGGATGGTGGTCAAACTTGTGCCCCTTCTCTTTCTCATCTCCTTCAGCATGACCTCTCTGGGAGTCCTCATCGGCGCGCGGATGAAATCGACCGAGGGGTTCCAGATGATCATGCAGTTCATACTTATGCCCATGATCTTCGTCAGCGGGGCGCTCTTCCCCATGAGGAACCTTCCCGCCTGGATGAACTTCTTGGTGAAGGTGAATCCGGTGACCTACGCCATCGACCCCCTGCGCAAGATCATATTCGAGGCCCAGGGGTTGCCGGCATTCGTGCTAGAGATGCTGCCCCAGGCCGGGCTAGGGGTGACCCTCTTCGGCCATGCGGTGACCCTGGGGGAGGATATAGCCATCATCGCCCTCTTCGGGGCGGTGATGATCGCGGTGGCGGTCTGGATGTTCAACATCCAGGATTAGATAGCCTAGCGGTCCCTGCCTGGCCTCAAAATCTAAGCCCCCTTTGCTCTGATAGGGGGCTTTATTTCACCAGTTGGTCATTTGAGGCGATGACCGCTCACGAGTGCCGTTATTTAAGCCCCCTGGTGAAAGTCTCTCTCCTGAGTTCAGGTATATGACGCACGAATATCACTCCTCCGGCCAGGATGCCTAGGAGCAGTAGTTGGGGCGGGCTCTTGAAGGCCCAGAACACGAGAGGCGCAGTAAGGGCGATGGCCGCCTGGGAGCGGGGAAAGTGGCGGAGGATGGCCACCCAAGCCCCCCGGATGGCGACCATAACCAGGGTGGCAAGAGGCGCAAGGTAGAAGATCATGGCCATTCCGGAGGCTATGCCTACCCCTCCTCGGAAGCCCACATAGATGGGCCAGCAGTGACCTACTACAGCCATAGCACCGGCCACCGGCATGGTCCAGCCAGTGGGGTCGAGGGCCTGGGCTATATTGATGGCCACTGGAGCCTTTCCCATGTCGCCGAAGGCCACCAGGACGGCTGGAAAGAGGCCCACCATCCGCCAGGTGTTGAGAGCGCCCATATGCTTGCTCCCCCCCGCTTCGCACATCGACCCCCTTGAAGAGGTGGCCGAAGATCACCCCCAAGGGGATGGAACCCAGAAGATAGGCTATGATTCCCGCCAGGGCCAGGCTTAAGAGGTTCATTTGTTAGGTTATCACGCGCAGGCGACGGGGTATGATCTCTATCTCTAGATGGTGGGCATCGGTATAGATGATCTCGCCGTCGGCGTGAACGGGCAGAGGGTCTGGCGAATCGAGGATCACCCTCTTCGCCTTGGCCATGGTGACCGGCTCCTTATCCACATGGGTGCCCCGCATCACCTCTGGCAGCAGGCGAAGTATCCCTAGACGCCCCAACCCTCGGGCCAGGCAGATGTCGAAGAGGCCGTCATCGTTCTCCGCATCGGGGGCTATTAGAAACCCTCCCCCCTCTCGTTTCCCGTTGGCGACGACGAGCATAGTCATAGGCATAGAGAGCCGTTGGCCATCGAACTCGACGGTGATATGGGGGATCTTATACTCCCTCAGGGTGATGAGGACGGCCACCAGGTACAAAGGCATGCCACTCAGGAGATGCTGAATCTTGAGGGCTTCCACGGAGGCCAGAGCATCGAAGCCAATCCCCAAAGCGTTGACGAAGTAGCGATCGCCTACCCTCCCTATGTCGATGAGGCGGGTCTTGCCTTCACGTAGTCTAAGTGCGACAGCCTCTAGGTCAGTTGGGGTATCAAACATGCTAGCGAAGTCGTTCCCGTTGCCTATAGGGATCATCCCCAAGGTCACTTCGCTGTTGCCGGAGGAGAGGAGTCCGTTGGCCACCTCGTGGGAGGTGCCATCCCCTCCCAGAGCAACCACCAGTTCATACCCTTCCTCGGCCGCTTGGCGGGCCAAATCGATAGCCTCCAAAGGCTTGGTGGTGACTGCCTCGCTGAACTCTAGCCCCGCTCGGTTTAGAGCCTCTTGCACCTGGGGCAGAATCTTGCCCCCCCTTCCTCGTCCCGCTATGGGGTTGGCGATGAGTTTAATCATCCCTCTGTTCCCTCCCCACAATTATCCTGGCCTCTCTTTCGGTCTCTTGCCTATTTAGGCAGGGGCTGTTCCGGGTTCAGTTCGTAGTATCTATGGGCACCACGGCTGCTCCGTATGAGGAGGCCGTTCTTGATGGCCTTCTTTATCATCTCTTTGATCTGGGAGTTGGAGAGGTCTATCACCTCTTGGTTTCGGAGGCCGCGCAAGGAGTTATATATGTGGACGAAGAGTACCGGTTCATCGAACTGGCGCATGGCATCTCGGAAGGCCCGCCATTCTCGAGGGCCGATCTCCACGGCTGCCTCCTCCTTCTCTTCCTCCGAGAGGGGCTTGGAGGCGAAATGGCTCAACTCATAGGGGTCCTCGCCAGGCAAGAACACCTCGTTCACCGTGCCGCTGGTGAAGATCTGCACCAGCCCTCGCCTTTCAGCCTCCTTCACGAAATCCTTGAATTTGGCGAAGGGACGCCCTTGGCGGTCTTTGTACTCTTTCTCATCGAAGCCCCCCATGATCTCCATCAGGAGGAGTTTCAGAGAGGCCAGAGTACAGACGTTCCCCCTGCTCCTGGCCAGCTGTACCGCCTCCACCATAGCCCGGTGGGGGTCCTTGGGTGGTTCCTCAACGGTCTCCTCTTTGTCTCTCAACTGTTGGTAGAGGACGAATTCGTCAGCGCTCTGGGCCAGATGGGCAGAGGCTGCTCCTCCAATGCCTATCACCACTACCCACTTGCCGTGCTGACGGATGGAGTTCACCAGGGGGATGAAATCCCTATCCCCTGTGGCGAAGATGTAAGTGGTGATATTTGGATAATTATAGAGGGTCTTCATGCCCTCGATGCAGAGGTGGATATCCACGCTATTCTTTATCGCTTTGCTAATTTTGGTGTCGTCTCGGTCATAGTAATAGGTGGGGACATACATCGGCTCTATGCTGTTCGCATAGAGGGCACTGGTCACTCGAGGGTACCGGTACCAGTCAGCATAAGCCCGGGCGATGATAACCCTTCCATAGTCGTTGCATCTGTCCATGATCGATTCGAAGTTGGGATCTGTATCGTATTTGTTGTGCACAGAGATGTAGATGTTCTCGAAGTCGATAAAGACCGCCACATCGCCTTTCTCAACCATCGTCTACTCCTTTACCTATAGACTTATCTCTTAGAAACCCACTCCCATCCTAGTCAGGATGGCTACCACCAGGGGAGCGATAAATAGCACTGGCGGATAGTTGGCTACCCGCAACCTCTTGACAAGGCCGAGCCCCATGATTAGCACTCCCCCTGCCGCCGATATCTCGCCGATCATGGGGTCGGTGAGGAAAACCCCCAGGTAGGCGGCTAGCAAGGTGAGAGCCCCCTGACAAGTAAACACCGTTAGGGCCGCTAAAGGTACGCCCACACCTTACATATTATATCATTCCCGCTTGGACGAAAGCAACTCTTCGGTATCTCTCATGTCGAATGCGACAAATAGATGGCAGAGGGCCTCGATATGCTAACCCCTCTGCTGCCTCCAGCCGCATACCGGCTATCCCTCGGGATCCCGTCCCACAGGGATCCTGTAAGGATAGGGAAAGGCTCCAACCCTGGTGCTGCAGGGGGAATCGAGGCTTCAGCCGGTCAAGCTCTTCGATGTCAATAAGTAGGGGAGGCAGGACAAGCGGGGGTCTCCCGTACTCCTGTTGTGTAGATCTGGTTGGCGCACTCAACCCTCCTTTGGACGGTGAGTCCCCTGGGCTGCCTGCCCCGGTACTTGCCAGGCCGGGGGAGACTCAGGATGAACCGTATCCCGGTTGTCGCGTTTTTGATGAGACTAACCGCCCCCCGCCGGGTTGCCGAGGCCCCCTGGACGTGTTAAACTAATGATACTATGGAGATCGTGGAGGCTAAGAGGGAAGTGGTCGAGTCCTTCCTGGATCGAGAGTGGAGGGGGGTGAAGTTAGAGCAGTTCGGCCGCGCAGACCCCGAGATGTGCAAAACCCAAGAACATGCTCTGGCGGCCTATGAGGGAGGGGAGATGGTGGGCGCTCTGGTCTTTAAGATCGAGGCCGGGGTGGGAAAACTCTCTCAACTCTTGGTGGCGGCTGGACATCGCGATAAGGGGGTGGGAGGGAGGCTCCTTTCTCGCTTCGAGGAGGTCTGCCAGAAGGAGGGGTGCCACAAGGTTCGGCTCATAACCTACGCTGACTCTAGGGCCGAAGGTTTCTATAGCGTCCACGGTTACGCCAGAGAAGGGCTCTTGCGCCGCGACCTCCACGGGGTAGATATGAGCCAGATGGCCAAGTTTCTCCACGGGGAGGGGAGTTGAGGGAGATCATCGATTCTAACCAGATGGAGTGGGCTAGGCACCCTAAACACCCCGGGCCTGCTAGCGAAACGGATGCCGCCCTCAGCCTGCACCGGGTCAGGGTGGAACCAGGAGGGGGTATCGCCCTTCATACCCATGAGAACCCAACGGAGATCCTCTTTCTGCTCTCTGGGGAGGGGGTCTTACGCTAGGTCGGGAGGTGGCCCCGGCTGCTGTGGGAGAGCGCCAGCGGTCTTGGTGCATGGCCTCAAGAACAAGGGGAGCGAGGATCTAGAGGTTTTTTTGGGGGGGTAGCCTATGAGACTTACTATCTCTTTGGCCCAGATAGATATAGCCCTGGGCAGGCCGGAGGAGAACCTAGCCAAGGTGGAAGGGATGATCGCCGAAGCCAGCCAGAGGGGCTCCCAGATCGTTCTTCTCCCCGAACTCTGGTCCACAGGCTACGACCTAGAACGCGCCGAGGAGCACACTCGGACGACGGAGAGGCTTCTGGCGCGGCTGACCGATTTGGCGAGGGAACGCTCTCTCTTCATCATCGGCTCCCTCCTTTCGGCGAAGGAGGGAGACCTCTACAACAGGGCTACTATCCTCTCCCCCCAGGGCGTTCTAGTTGGCGAATACAGTAAGATACATCTCTTCCGGCTGATGGAGGAGGAGAAGTATTTCGCGCCGGGCACCGAGACCCCGGTTTTTGACTTCCCTTGGGGGAAGGGCGCTTTAGCCATCTGTTACGACCTTCGCTTCCCAGAACTCTTCAGGAAATACGCTCTAGGAGGAGCGAGGATCGTTTTCCTTCCCGCCGAGTGGCCCTACCCTCGCTTGGAGGCTTGGCAGATACTATTGCGAGCCCGGGCCATCGAAAACCAGTTCTTCATGGTGGGATGTAATAGAGTGGGGGAGTCTAAAGGGAAGGTGTTCTTTGGCCGTTCGAGCATCTATGACCCTTGGGGGGAGCCCGTTGTTGAAGGGGAGGAAAACGAGAGGTTGCTTACGGCGGAGATAGATCTGGATGAGGTCGATGAGGCCCGACGGAAGATACCCGTCTTCGAAGACCGGCGGGAGGAACTCTATCGATGAGAGGTTGGTTCGAGACTCAGGAGGTAGCGCCGAGGGTATATGCCATCTGTGAGCCCGGTCATTTCGAAGAGGTGATCTCCTACTTAGTTGAGGGCGAGGAGCGGGCCATCCTTTTCGATACTGGGATGGGTATAGCAAACATCCGGGAGGAGGTGATGGCCTTAACGGAAAGAGCTATCACCGTAGTGAACTCCCACTCCCATTGGGATCATGTGGGCGACAACTACCGCTTCCCTCTCATAGCCATCCATTACGCCGAGGCCCATCTCTTGAGAGAAGGTGCCTCCAGCGAAGAGTTGCGCCGGGAGATGCGAGCAGAGATGTTTGTCCGGTCGCCGCCGGTGGGGTTCGAACCCAGCCAGTATAAGATTTCGCCCTCTAGGGCCAGCCTGCTCTTGGACGAGGGGAGCCCCTTGGACCTGGGGAAGCGCGCCCTTACCGTGCTCCATACCCCTGGCCATTCCCCAGGGAGCATATCTCTCCTTGAAGAGAAGGAGGGGCTTCTTTTCAGCGGCGACACCGCCTATGCGGGCCCCTTGTACACTCAGTTGCCGGGGTCTGATTTCGATCTCTACGGAGAGAGCATCGAAAGGTTAGCCAGGCTCGTGCCCCAACTGAGCCTCGTTCTCCCCGGCCACAACGTAACACCCCTCGACCCGGCCATACTTGTGGAGATGGCCAAAGGATTTGGCCAGATAGCATCGGGGGAGGCGACCTATGAATTCGAGAGTTCGAGATGGGGCCGGATCAGGAACTATCGATTCGAGAGGTTCTCCGTCTATCTTGGCGAATAGGAGGAAGAGATGAGTGAGGTATACGATATTGTGGCTCGGGTCATCGGCCAGAAGGGGAGCTGCGGTAACGAGCACAAGGTAGGGGATGAGGTGCTCTTCACCGGGGACTCGGTGCAGGGCAGGATATGTCTTTCGGCCCTCTACTCCATGTTGCCCAAGGTCTACGCCATGCGCTATGGGGCTCACTTCCCCTGGCTGGAGGATCAAAACGTCTGCACCCACGCCTGTCCCGATGGTTATAACCCGGTGATCTTTGAACTGCGACGGGTGAAAAGCGGTTAGCGCATAGATGTAGCGTTGAGCCTTAACTACGGCGAGGCTTGTCGGAGGTTCAGCCGTAAGGCTCAGTCGAGTCGAACCCGGGGTTGAGTACCCCCACTAGCAGTGACCTCGGCTTCCCCTTTCAGGTTTTGCGCGCAGCGTTGGGGGAATAGAATGTTAGGCGTTATGCCCAGGAGCCAGAAAGGAGCGAAAATCGATGGACAACCAGTCGTTATCTGATAAGTTGGCAACTGTAGCCGTGGCCGTGTTACTCATACTAACAGCGTGGGGAAATGCTCTGGCAATGCTCGTAGTTGCGGTGCTTGGCCTTGTTGTGGGTTTGCTGTTCTTTCGGAAGAGCATGGGTCGGGGCGGGGCTCTGGCGGCAACCGTTGGATTTGTGCTAGCCATCCTCATCGCGCTGGTGATGTTGTTACGGTAGCCAAGCCAGCGAAGGAAATCTGCTAAATAGATGGCCACGGCGCTTAACGCGTCGTGGCCGGTTACGCTTCACTCAAATTGCTCCCTACTCTGCAATCAGAGGGGTAGGCTTAGCGAGAGCGACCTTGAATGGAAGCTCGTCGGCAGGTGAGAGATGGCGGCAACTTCGGCCTAGTGGGACTTTATATGACGAAATCGACTGCAGAGCCACGCTGGCATTAGCAAAGCCTTGTAGGGTCTACCCTTCTTCCGCGAACCTCTCTATTAACTCGCCGATATACCTTATCCCCTGGATGTAGTCGGCGATCCTGACGTTCTCATTGGGGGCGTGGATCCTGGACTGAGCGTGGCTCACCCCCACAGCCGAGGCGGTCGGTATCCCCAGCGCCTTGCTGAAGTGATACATGGGCCCACTCCCGGCCATAGTGGGGTAGACCACCGGCTCCTGGCCGTAGATGGTGCGGGCAGCCTCCAAAGCGGCTCGTACAATGGGGGCATCGGGGGGCGATTTGGCGAACTCCTCGCCACTCACCTCTACGACCTCGATATCCTTGAAACCTCGTCGATCTAGGTGCTCGCGTAGAAGGTCCAGCACCAGACGGGGCTCAAGGTCCGGCACCAGGCGGAAGTCTAGTTTAACCATGGCCTCGCTGGGGAGCACGGTTTTCTGCCCTTCACCGATGTAGCCGGATCGGAAGCCGCAGATGGTACAAGTGGGCCCATAAAGATGTCTCTCTAGCGCCTCAACCCCTTTCACCCCTCCTAGGAAGTGGGGGATGCCGAAATCGGCTTTTATCTTCTTCTCCTCGAAGGGGATCTTGCGCAAGAGATTCCTTTCCTCTGGTGGCGGCTCTCCTACATGCTCCATCAGGCCATCCACAGTGAGGCGGTCGTTCTCATCTTTGAGGCTAGCGAGGGCCCACACTAGCCGCCAGGCGGGGTTGGGTACCAAGGTAGCCCAACGGGAGTGAAGATCCCTCTTGGCCCCCTTTGCCCTCAGTTCTACATAGAGTATCCCTTTCAGCCCCAGGCATATCACCGGTCGTTCGGAGCGATCTTTGGCGCTCCCCTCCCAGATGCAACCATCGGCCTCCAGGAGGTCCCTATTCTCTTCCACAAACTGGCCCAGATGGACGCTTCCTGTCTCCTCTTCCCCTTCGAAGACGAATTTTATCTTCAGAGGCAGTTCGCCCTTGGTCTGTTGATAAGCCTCGACAGCCATGAGGCGGGCCACTAGATCTCCCTTGTTGTCGGCTGCCCCTCGGGCGTAAAGGACCCCCTGGCGAATCTCCGCGGCGAAGGGGTCAGATTCCCACTCTTCAAGGGGCTCAGGGGGCTGGACATCGTAGTGGTTATAGAAGAGGAGGGTTCTTGGCCCCTCGCCGATGGTGCCATAGACCACGGGCGCCCCCTCCGCTATGGGGATGAGGCGGGCCTGGGCCCCGATCCTCTGGAGCATCGAAAGGACCATCTCCGCCGTTTCCTGTACCCCCACCTTCTGGGCCGCTATGCTCGGCTGTCGGCACAAGCGTTGCAATTCGGCCACGAAGCGGCCAGCGTTCTCATCAACGTAGGCTTTGAACTCTTTCATGGAGCCTCCTTTCATCATCCCCAGTATAGCAGGAGGCAGGACCCTTGACAATATAGATGGCGGCCACCAAGAGGCTACCGGCGAAGAACGCTTCCCATTGGGCTAGAGTTCTTGCTTCTGAAGGGAGCCCGTTCCGTTTTTCTTGCTGCCTCCACAAGGGATAAGAAAGGATGCCGTGATCCCTGAAAAGTCAAGGCTTGGTCAAGGGGGAGAGCATATGGTATATTCTAAGGCACGAAGGGGTTGGTGCTCTTCTCCCGGCCTATGGTGGTTGCGGGGCCATGGCCGGGGTAGACCACCGTCTCCTCGGGGAGGGTGAAGAGTTTAGTTTTTATGCTCTCTATGAGGGTCTTGAAATCGCCTCCGGGGAGATCGGTGCGGCCGATGCCCATGTTGAAGAGGGCATCTCCGGTGAAGATGACCCCCTCGCCCAGGAGGGAGATGCCACCCGAGGTATGGCCAGGGGTATGGAGGACCTTCAAACTGATGTTGCCGAACCTCACTTCGTCTCCCTCCTCCAGGAGGCTATCCGCTGGAGGGCCTGGGGTGACTCCCAGGACTAGGGCTAAGCCGCCCTGAGGACTGGTAAGCCAAGGGGCATCGAGGCGATGGATGGCTATGGGGGCGCCGGTAGCCTCCTTGATCGATCTATTAGCCGCCACATGGTCAATGTGGCCATGGGTGTTGACAATATAGGCGATATCCAGCCCCAAGGCGTGGATCTGGGAGAGGATCACTGGGGCGTCGCCGCCGGGGTCGATGACGATCCCCTCTTTAGTCTCTTCACAACCTACGAGATAACAGTTGACTTGTAAGGGGCCCACAACGAGGCCTTTAACTATCATGGAAATATCCCTTTCCTCTTTGCGGGGATGATTCTATATCTTTAGGGCTCTCTTCGTCAAGTGGAGGGGGGTTGCCTTGTCCGAACCGATACTTTCGACCATGTGGGCTCAGAGCCGCTTCACTCATCTGATCGACTTTTTCGCCGCCGCCAGGGAGATGGGTTTCGAGCGGTATGAGTTGAACCACCAGGTGACGGAGACCATGCTAGAAGGCATATCTCCGGGCGAATACGAGGTCGCTAGTATTCATGCTCCTTGTCCCCAGACCATCGATCTGGTCACCCAGACCCGTAATGACGTTCTACCCTCCTCGCTGGATGAGGAGAGACGGAAAGAAGCGGTCTCTATGGTCCAGAGGAGTGTAGAGTTAGCGGCCTATCTGGGAGCCTCCTCCGTGGTTCTCCATCTGGGCAGGGTGAATGCAGACTGGAAACTGGAGCGGGAACTGAGGGAGGCTTTCCGACAGGGGAAGAAAGGGAGGCCCCGATACCGAGCCTTGATGGAAAGGCTAAAGGAGGCCCGCGCTCTCCAGAAAGAAGCCCACCTGGAAGCGGTGGCTAGGAGCCTGGCCGAGATCGCCCGGCACGCCCGTCTCAAAGGGGGCAAAATCGGCCTGGAGAATAGGTATTACTATCTCGAGATCCCGAACCATGAGGAGATGGGGACGCTATTGAACCTCGATCCGGCCCTCTACTACTGGCACGATACCGGCCATGCCCGGGCTCTGGAGAATCTAGGCTTCACCCCCCAGGAGGAGTGGCTGCGCACCTATGGGGAGCGGATGCTGGGGATTCATTTCCATGACATAGTTGGCCTTCGCGATCACGGCATCCCCGGCCAAGGGGAGATAGAGTTCGGGGCCCTGGCTCCCTATATCCCGACCGAGGCCTTGCGCGTCTTTGAGTTCGATTACCCTTACTCACCAGAGGAAATCGTGGCTGGGCGGAGACATCTAGAGAAGACGGGGTGTCTCTAGTGAGCGAGGGGTTGGCCTCCTTCGAGCCTCTATGCTATACTTTTTAGGATGAGGGAAGATCGGCCACCTTTCAGATTTGTCTATGTTGAGAGCCCTACCGGACCAGATCGAGGGTCTGGATAGGCGTGCGGGGTAATCTGCATCTGGGCCGGCCTTCCAGACCGAAGGCTGGCTGTTTTTATTAGGAGTCGATGATGCGTCTTTCCAAACTCTTCGGCCGGACTCTGCGGGAGGTTCCCGCCGAGGCGACCATGGTTAGCCATCAACTTTTGCTTAGGGCTGGGATGATCCGTCCTTTGGCGGCGGGCATCTACACTTATCTGCCTCTAGGCTGGCGAGCCCTCAAGAAGATCGAAGGGATTATGCGCCAGGAGATGGACCCCATCGGCGGCCAAGAGATCCGGATGCCCTCCGTCCATCCGGCGGAACTTTGGCGGGCTACAGGGAGGTATGAAGAGGCCGGGCCGGTGATGGCCCGCTTCCGCGACCGGACGGGACGAGAGTTGGTATTGGGGATCACCCACGAGGAGGTGGTGACCGATCTGGTTCGGCGGGAGATCAATTCTTACCGGCAACTCCCCTTCATGGTCTATCAGATCCAGACTAAGTTCCGCGATGAGCCCCGCTCTAGAGGGGGTCTGATCCGGGTGCGGGAGTTCACCATGAAGGACGCCTACAGTTTTCACGCCAACGAGGAGGATTTGGACGATTACTATCCTCAGGTCTATCAAGCCTATCTCAACATCTTCCGCCGGTGCGGTCTGGAGCCTTTGGTGGTGGAGGCGGCTCCGGGTCTCATGGGGGGCTCGGCCTCCCACGAGTTCATGCTCCTAAGCGAGGCTGGAGAGGATACCTTGGTGCTTTGCCAGGCCTGCAGCTGGGCCGCTAACGCGGAGGGGGCGGTGGCTATGAGGGAGGAGGTGGCTGGGCAAGAGGAGCGACCGTTGGAGGAGGTGGCCACTCCGGGGATGATGACCATCCAGGAGGTGGCGGATTACCTAGGGGTCTCCACCAGGGAGACCCTCAAAGCCATCTTCTACATGGCCCTTGGCCAGTTGGTTTTCGTGATCATCAGGGGTGATCTGGAGGTGAACGAGGCTAAGTTAGCCAACCTGCTCCAGGTTTCGGAGTTGCGTCCGGCCACCCAGGAGGAGGTCAAGGGGGCAAGCATAGTGGCTGGTTACGCCTCGCCCCTCGGGTTGAAAGGCAGAGTGAAGATAGTAGCCGATCGCTCCATCCGTGAGGGTTCCAACTTTGTGGCCGGAGCGAATAAGGAGGGGTACCATCTAAAGGGCGTCAACTACCCGCGTGATTTCGAGGTGGCTCTCTTGGCCGATATCGCTATGGTGCGCGAGGGCGACCTTTGCCCTGGCTGCAGAAAGCCGCTTCGCCTCACTAGAGGGGTTGAGCTGGGCCATATCTTCAAACTGGGGACCAAATATAGCGAGGCCTTGGGGGCTGCTTTTTTGGATAAGGATGGTCAAAAGAAACCCTTGGTGATGGGCTGCTACGGCATCGGGATGGGACGCCTCTTGGCCGCGGTTATCGAGGAGAGCCACGATGAAAAAGGGATCATCTGGCCCCCAGAGATCGCTCCCTATCAGATTCATCTAGTGGCCTTAGATATTGGCCAGGCGGAGGTGTCCGAGGCGGCGGAAGGGCTATATGGGGCTCTTTTGGCTCGAGGGTATGAAGTCTTATATGACGATCGGGAGGAGAGCCCGGGGGTGAAGTTCAACGATGCGGATCTTATTGGCCTGCCCCTTCGGTTGACGGTGAGCAGAAGAACCTTAGAAGTGGGTGGGGTGGAGGTTAAGCGCCGGGACGAGGAGAGTTCAGAAGTCCTAGAGTTACCCCATCTTTACCGCTTGCTTGATGATCTATATAAGGATGCGCGCCACTTTTAGCACTTGACAGAGAGGGAAAAGCAATGGGCTCACCTTGCAAAATCACCACTAGAAGAGGAGGTTCAAGAAGAGGGGGATGAGTTGGAGTGGGGAGGGGGCCAATAACCTGTTGAAGCTGGGGATCGAGAGGCAAGACCCAGATGCTTGGCAAGGGTGGTGGCAGAGCCTGCCCCTGGCCCGTTGATGCCAGGACGGGCTGGCACGTGGCAGGCCAGGGGAGGGTAGCCTAGGGAGCAGACCTTACGCAAGGTGAGGCAGGTGCTAACAAGTGGTGAGCACAACCTCTGTATAAGGTTTGACTTGCACGGAGTGCAAAAAGGTGATATAATAGTTTTAGCCGCTTCTATGAAAAGTGGGAAACCCCCACTTTTCTTGTTATGGCGGCCCTAAATCAGTAGTAGTGGTATGGAGAGTGGCTAGATGAAGAGCGACTTTATTAGAGCCATCAACCAAGTCTGTGCCGAACGAGGTCTCTCGGAAGAGGTGGTATTGGAAGCCGTGGAGCAGGCTTTGGTCTCGGCCTATAAACGGGACTTTGGCGGCCTCGCCAATGTCACCGCTAAGATCGATCCCGACTCCGGGCAGGTGAGGATCTTCACCGAGAAAGAGGTTGTCGAGGAGCTAGAAGACAACCGTTCGCAGATCTCCTTGGCTGAGGCCAAAGAACTGGTGGAAGAGGTGGCCCTGGGGGAGACGGTCTTGGTGGAGACGACCCCTTCGAACTTCGGCCGGGTAGCAGCCCAGACGGCTAAACAGGTGATATTGCAACGGATCCGGGAAGCGGAAAGGGATGCGTTATATGAAGCCTTTGCTGATAAGGAGGGGGAGATACTGAACGGGATGGTGCAAAGTATCAATTCTCAGGTCATCATCTTGAGCCTGGGGAAAGTGGAAGCTATCCTGCCTCGTAGCGAGCAGGTGCCGAACGAGAGATACCGCCCTAGGCAAAGGTTACGAGTCTACGTGTTGAGTGTAACTAAGACCAGCCGTGGCCCTCAAATCATCGTTTCCCGCACCCATTGGGCTATGCTCCGTCGCCTCTTGGAGCTAGAGGTGCCCGAGATATATAACGGGACGGTGGAGATAAAGGCCATCGCCCGCGAACCCGGTTCTCGTTCCAAGGTAGCCGTGGCCGCTCTGCAGCCGGGGGTGGACCCGGTAGGAGCTTGTGTGGGCATGCGCGGGGTGAGGATTCAGTCTATCGTCAACGAGTTGGGCGGAGAGAAGATAGATATCGTGGAGTGGCGCCCTGACGCCAAGGAGTTCATCGCCAAAGCGTTGAGCCCGGCGCGGCCGGTAGGCGTGGAATTGGTGGAAGAAAAAGAGATGGGGAAGACGGCTATCGTGGTGGTTCCGGAAAAACAGTTATCCTTGGCCATCGGCCGGGAGGGGCAGAACGCCCGTTTGGCCGCCAAGTTGACCGGCTGGCGGATCGACATTATGAGCCCCGCTGAGGCGGCGGAGAGGGTCGCCCGATTAGCCGCGGAGGAGACGGCGCGCCTAGCCGAGGCCCTGGCTAAGGGCGAACTGGAGCCGGGAGAGATCACCGAAGAGACCCCTATCCAGGTTCTAGGCCTCTCCACACGGTTCCAAAACGCCTTGGAGCAGGCGGGAGTGACCCAGGTGGGTGGGCTCTTGGAGCGGCTGGAAAAGGGTGAGGAGGAGATCTTGGCTATCCCCGGGTTGGGACCCAAATCTCTGGAGGAGATAAGGGAGCGGTTGAAGATGGCAAACCTCTACCCGGTTGTTGAGGAGGTTGAGGAGGCCGTGCCAGCGCCTGCCCTTGAAGAAGCGGTGTTGGAGGTAACGGAGGCGGTGCCTGAAGAGGTTGCGCCGGTAGAAGCGAGGGCTGAGGAGGCAAAAGAAGCCGAGGTTGCGCTCGAAGAGGTTGAACCGGCCGAAATAGTCCGTGAAGAGATGCCCTTGGAGGAGGAAGGGTGGGAGGAGGGAGAAGAGGAGTTGGAGGAGAGCCTGGTATTCGCGGGGAGGAAAAAGAAGCCCAGGCGGGATCTGGTTTACGACGAGAGGTTAGGCGAGGTAGTCGCTCGGAAGTTACGTAGGCCTAGCCGAAGCGGTGACGATTGGCAGAGGGAGATCGAGCTCTGGAAGCAGGGCGAGTATGATTACGACCTGGATCTGGAAGAGGAAGAGGAGGAGAGTGAATAGGGCCCCAGACCTGGGAGGGCAGCCATGAAGCGGGCCAGACACATTCCCCAGCGGACCTGTGTGGGTTGCCGTCGTATCAGCCCCAAGAGGGCGTTGGTGCGAATAGTGCGCCTTCCTGCTGGAGGTGTGGAGGTGGACCCTGAGGGCAAGAAAAGTGGCCGAGGTGCCTATCTTTGTCCCGATCAGACCTGCTGGGAGGCTGCCCTGGAGAAAAGGGGGTTGGATCGTGCCTTGAAGGTTGTCCTTAGCCCTGAGGAACGGGCACGTCTCCTGGAGTATGGTCGTACCTTGACCAAGGAACAACCTAGGAGGACAGAGCAGGCGTTTGAATAGGATTGCGAGGAAGGGGGTGAACATGGAAACAAAGGAGGGTCGTAAGGTTGTCACTATACCCGATCTCATCACTGTCAGACAATTGGCAGAACTGTTAGGGGTTAGCCCTATCGAGGTGATCAAGGAATTGATCGCCGATGGGATCATGGCCAATATCAATCAGACTATCGACTACGACACAGCGGCCGTCGTGGCTAGTGATATGGGTTTCGAACCGCGGGAGGAGGCGCCGTCGCCTCTCCCGGAAGTCGAGGCCCCCCCTGCGCCCCTTACCGAGGTCCCCCTGAGAGAGATCTACGCCCAAGAAGCGCCTGAGGATCTGGAACCTCGCCCCCCGGTGGTAACGGTGATGGGCCATGTGGATCATGGTAAGACCACCCTCCTGGATGCCATCAGAGAGACCAACGTGGTAGCCGGCGAGGTAGGGGGGATTACCCAGCATATAGGCGCCTATCAGGTGGAGAAAAAGGGGAGGAAGATAACCTTCATAGATACCCCGGGCCATGAGGCTTTCACCGCTATGCGAGCCCGGGGGGCCCAGGTTACCGACATAGCCGTGCTTGTGGTAGCCGCCGACGATGGGGTGATGCCCCAAACCAAGGAGGCGATAGATCACGCTCGGGCCGCCCGAGTGCCTATGATCGTCGCTCTAAACAAAATCGATAAGAAGGATGCGGACCAAGAAAGGGTCAAACGGCAACTGGCTGAGGTCGGCTTAACCGTTGAGGAGCAGGGTGGAGAGGTGATCTGTGTTCCCGTCTCCGCAAGGGAGAAGGAGGGGTTGGATGCCCTTCTGGAGATGATCCTTTTGGTGGCAGATCTCTCGGAACTCAGAGCCAACCCCCATCGCCCAGCCATGGGGACGGCCATCGAGGGGAAACTGGATAGAAGTCGTGGCCCCATGGCTACTGTCTTGGTCCAGAACGGAAGCTTGAAGGTGGCGGACAACCTAGTTGTGGGGAGCATCTACGGCCGTGTGCGCGCCATGTTCGACTATCAAGGGAAACCCGTGAAGAAGGCCACCCCTTCCACTCCGGTAGCCATTCTGGGTCTCTCCGATGTCCCCAGGGCCGGGGATACCTTCGAGGTTATGCCCCATGAGAAGAGGGCGAAAACCCTGGCTCAGGAGCGTGCGGAGAGGGAGGCGGCTGGGGAACGTCGGCTTCCGCGCCTCAGTCTGGATGAGATATACGATCAGATCCAGGCCGGCAAGGTCAAGGAACTCTTGGTCATCCTCAAGGGCGATGTCCAAGGTTCCCTGGAACCGGTGAGGAACTCCCTGGAGAGGTTAGGGGATGAGAACCTCAGGGTGAGGATCATCCATGAGGGGACGGGGAACATCACCGAGTCGGATGTGAACCTGGCTATCGCCTCGGAGGCGATCATCATCGGCTTCAACGTTCAGGCGGAGCCCACTGCCCGCTCTATGGCTGAGATGGAGGGGGTGGAGATCCGCCAATATGAGGTGATCTACAAACTCATCGAGGATGTGGATAAGGCTCTCCAGGGGCTCTTGGAGCCGGTATACGAGGATGTGGTCCTGGGCCAGGCAGAGGTACGAGCGGTCTTCCATATCAGTAGGCGCGGGAAGGTGGCTGGCGTTCACGTGGAGGAAGGGGAGATCCGCCGCAACGCTCAGGCCAAGGTGATCCGGGATGGAGAAGTCCTTTATGATGGCCAGATCGCCTCTCTGAAGCGGTTTACGGAGGATGTGAAGGAGGTGGCTGCGGGCTTTGAATGTGGTATAGGCTTGGATGGCTTCGAAGATTTTGAGGAAGGGGATATCATAGAAGCCTACAAGAAGAAGAGGGTAGGATAGGTATGCCCAGCCGTAGGCAGAGAAGGGTGAACGAGCTCCTCAGGGAAGAGTTAAGCGAATTGTTGCGAAGGAAGGTGAAGGACCCCCGCCTAGAGGGTTTAACGGTCGTCGCCGTGGAGACAAGCCCCGATCTGAAACGCGCTCACGTATATGTCAGTTCCCTGGGTAGTCAGGGGGAGCGGCAAGAGGCGCTACGGGGTCTCGAGAGAGCCGGGGGTTTCCTGCGCCGGGAGTTGGGAGCGCGGTCATCGTTGCGGTATATACCGGAGATGTTCTTCCATCTAGACGATTCCCTGGAGCGGGGGCAGCGGATCGTCGACCTGCTTCAGCGGTTGGAGGGCGAGTGACCCCCCTGGAGTTGCTTCGGGGTACAAGGAGAGCCTATATCATGGCCCACCAGGCACCCGATGGGGATGCTATCGGGTCCGCCTTAGCCTTGGGTCGAGCCCTGGAGAAGATGGGGGGGCAGGCCACCTTAGCCTGCGAGGACCCTCTCCCCTCGATGCTCGCCTTCCTGCTGGGAGGCGAGCAATTTGAAGCCCGAGAACCTGGGGACGAAGATTTGGCTATCGCCCTCGACGCCAGCGACCTTGGCCGATTCGGCTCCCTGGGGGAGAAGGTGGCGCAGTCAGGGCTGCCCCTCCTTAACATCGATCATCACGTTACCAATAGGTTCTTCGGAACGGTCAACCTGGTGAAGAGGGAGGCCGCGGCCACGGTGGAGATCATATACGACCTCTTGCCCGATTTGAAGATACCGCTAGACCCTCTGCTGGCCACCTATCTCCTCACTGGCCTGGTCACCGATACCCAAGGCTTCAGGACGGCGAACACCACAGTCCGAACTTTGGGGATAGCCACCCAACTTATGAAGGCCGGGGCTTCGCTAAGCGAGATCACGGAGAAGGTCTTCCGCCATTGGGACCTCTCCACCCTTCGTCTTTGGGGCGCGATAATCGAGAGCCTGAGGCTGGATGGGCGAATGGTCTGGGCTACCGAGACTAGGACTATGCGGAGTCGTCACGGAGCCAGCGCTGACCGGGGAGATGGGGTGGTCAACCTCCTGGCTTCCGTGGGCCAAGCGGATATAGCCATCGTCTTCAGGGAGAGGGAGGACGGCCTGATAGAGGTGAGCCTTAGATCCAGACCAGAGGTCGATGTCTCCTCCATCGCTCAATATTTCGGGGGCGGCGGCCATCCCCAGGCCGCGGGCTGCTCTCTAGAAGGGAAACTGGAGGAGGTGATGAAGGAGGTTCTGGCTAAGGCAAAGGAGAGGCTCTCTTCGCCCCTTGAGGGTTGAAAGTGACAAGGTCGCCACACCGGGGCTTTCAGACGAGGGAACCATGCCTGGCCTGCGGTTTTGCTTGTCCAGGGAGAGAGGCCTATCTATGCCCCGGTTCGGGTATCCTCAATATCGATAAACCGCAGGGTTTGACCTCCCACGATGTGATAGTTAAAGTGCGGCAGGCTTCAGGGATAAGGCGAGTGGGTCACGCTGGCACCTTGGACCCCATGGCTACCGGAGTGCTTTTGGTCTGCTTTGGCCAGGCGACTCGGGTTACCGAGTACCTGATGAAGAGCCCCAAGGTATATCGGGCTCAGGTAAGGCTGGGGATAACCACGGACACGGGTGATGCGGAAGGGAGGGTTATCTCTCGCTCTGAACCAAGAGGAATCGCTCTGCAAGAGATCGAACACGCCTTAGTCTCCTTCCAGGGGCGGATTCAGCAGGTTCCGCCCATCTATTCGGCTCTGAAAAAGGAGGGGGTACCCCTCTACCGGCTGGCTCGCCAGGGGGTGCCTGTAGAGCCCACCCCTCGAGAGGTGGAGATCTTTAGACTGGAGGTGCTCGACTGGGCTCCTCCTTTCTTGGAGACAGAAGTGACCTGCTCCCCTGGCACCTACATACGGGCCCTAGCACGGGATCTGGGGGAGAAACTGGGGTGTGGCGCTCACCTCTCCAGCCTAGCCCGTTTGGCTTGCGGCCGTTTCGCCCTAGAGGAGGCGGCCACTCTCCAAGAGGTGGAAGAGGGCTTCCATGGTGGGTTCTGGGGGCTCCTGACCCACCCTATCGACGAGGCCCTTCTCCAGTTCGAGGCGCTTATCTTGGATAGGGAGAAGGAGAAACGGGTTCGTCATGGTCAGAGCATACGAGGGGAACCAGCAAAGACGCCTTTTCTTCGCGCCTATTCGATCGCTGGGGAGTTTGTAGCCCTTTTGGCCTTCGAGGAGGGTCTGTGGCGGCCCAAGAAGGTTTTCCAACCCCTATGAGAGTGATCACCGATCTGGGCGAAGCGGAACTGGAACGAGACTCCATCCTTACCGTAGGCATCTTCGATGGAGTGCATTTGGGCCATCGTTATCTAATCGAGGGAATGGTAAAGAGAGCCAGGGAGAAGGCTTTACTGGCGGGAGCGGTGACCTTCGATCCTCATCCCCACGAGATCCTCCTTCCCCATGAGTCGATCTTATATCTGAACACTTTGGAAGAGAGGATACGGCTCCTTGGGGCGCTAGGCCTTGATTTTCTAGTGGTTATCTCTTTCACCCCTCAGGTGGCTTGTACCACTGCGGAGGCTTTCATCCGCTCCCTTCATGATCATCTCCGCCCGCGGGAGATCTGGGTAGGGCAAGGGTTCGTCTTCGGTTACCGACGTGAGGGAGACGTGAGTCAACTTAAGGTATTGGGCTCTAAGTTAGGCTTCGAAGTTCATCTGGTGGAGCCCCTCCGAGTGAGGGGGGAGCCGGTGAGCAGCAGCAAGATCCGGGCCCTCATATCCGAGGGGCGAATCGAGGAGGCCACCGGATCCCTGGGGCGGTATCCTACCGTAACGGGGCGGGTAATCGTGGGAGCCGGACGGGGGAAGGAGTTAGGTTTTCCCACCGCAAACCTAGACGTGCCAGAGAAGCGGGTGATCCCCGCCGATGGGGTATATGTTGTGCGCGTTCAATGGGGGGCTGAAAACCACCCCGCGCTGGCTAATGTGGGGACTCGTCCCACCTTCGGCGAAGGGAAGCGGCTGGTAGAGGCCCATATCCTCGATTTCGAGGGCCATCTCTACGGGGAAGAGTTGCGGCTGGAGTTCATCGCACGGCTGCGTCCTGAGAGGAGGTTCGCTTCCGTTGAGGAACTGGTGAGCCAGATGTATCTGGACGTCTCTCGGGCTCGAAAGATCCTGGGCCAGGAAAGAAACCCGATGGCTGGACCTGAGGCGAGGCGGTATGAAGAGGTCGAGCACACCGCCGATGCCGCCATCCGAGCCTTTGGGCGGGATTTGCCGGAACTCTTCGCCAACGCCGCCTATGGGATGTTCGACCTCTTGGCAGATATGGGGGAGTTGGGCCCCACCATTGAGCGAGAGGTCTCTTTAGAGGCTTCAGACCTTGAGGCCCTGCTTGTCGATTGGTTAGGCGAACTGCTATATCTTCGTGAGGCCCATGATGAAGTCTATAAAGAGTTTGAGCTCAGCACCTTATCGCCCACGGAGTTGAGGGCCGTGGTCAAAGGGGGGAAGAGGTTCGTGCCGCGTATGGGTATCAAGGCTGTCACCTACCACGACCTTAAGATAGAGAAAATGGAGGAAGGATACGCAGCCAGTATCGTTTTTGATGTGTGAGGTATAATTAGAGGAGGGGGCAAGATGGTCGAACGAAAGGATATAAGACAGATAGATAAGTATCTTTACGAGATCCCCACCTCCTATCGCTCCGATATGCGGGTGCCGGCCCGCATCTACGCTGACAAGGAGTTGCTTGAGGCCTCTTACCGGGATCGCTCTATGGAGCAGTTGGTGAACACCACCACCCTCCCTGGTGTAGTCCGCTTCACCCTGGCTATGCCGGATATCCATCAGGGGTACGGGTTCCCCATCGGTGGAGTCGCTGCTACCTTGCCACCCGAAGGGGTCATCTCCCCGGGGGGGATCGGCTACGACATTAACTGCGGCGTGCGGGTGATGGCCTCTGATATTTCCATGGAGGAGTTGGCGCCTTACATGGAAGAGGTGATCCCCGCCCTTTACAACAGGGTGCCCAGTGGCCTGGGTAAAGGGGGCATAAAGATCTCGGCGAGGCAACTGGACGAGATTCTGGTGCAGGGCGTTAAGTGGACGGTCCAGCAAGGGTATGGAACCAAGCAAGACCTGGAGCATACGGAGGAGGGGGGCTACATGGCCGCCGCCGATGCCAGGCAGGTGAGCCAGCGGGCTAAGGATAGGGGCCGTAAGCAGGTGGGCTCTCTGGGTTCGGGCAACCACTTTCTCGAAATCGACGAGGTGGTAGAGGTCTACGATGAAGAGGTGGCTGAGGCCTTTGGCCTCCACCAAGGCCATGTGGCCGTTCAGATCCACTGTGGCTCACGCGGCTTGGGACATCAAGTATGTAGTGACTATGTACGCAGCCTCCAGAAGGCGGTGCGGAAATACAACATCAGCCTGCCGGATCGGGAGTTAGTCTGTGCGCCCTTCGAATCGCTGGAGGGGCAGGCCTACTTTGGAGCCATGGCCTGTGCCGCTAATTTCGCTTGGGCCAACCGGATGGTGATCGCTCATTGGGTGCGGATCATCTTTGAAGAGGTGCTGGCGGGCAGGGTGAAGAATTGGGAGTTGACCTCGGTCTACGACGTGGCCCACAACATCGGCAAGGTGGAGGAGCATCGGGTGAATGGTCGGCGGGCTAAGGTTGTGGTCCATCGCAAGGGGGCTACGCGGGCCGCGGGCCCCGGTTTCCCTGGGCTCCCGAAAGATTATCAGGAGATCGGCCAACCGGTACTTGTCCCCGGAAGCATGGGTACCGCCTCCTATATCTTGGTGGGCACCGATGAGGCGTTGGATCTCACTTTCGGCTCCACCTGCCACGGGGCAGGGCGACTGATGAGCCGCAGGGGAGCCAAGAGGCGGTTCTATGGCCAAGAGTTGCGCAAAGAGTTGGAGGGGATGGGCATCGTCATCCGGGCAGGGAGTATGCCTGGCTTGGCCGAGGAGGCCCCTAAGGCTTACAAAGATGTGGAGCGCGTGGTGGAGGTGGTACACGGGGCAGGCATCGCCTACAAAGTGGCTAGACTGGAGCCAAGAGGGGTGATAAAAGGTTAGTCTGGCCCCCACCAGGTATATGGAGAGCCCTCCTTGATTGGAGGGCTCTTTTTTGAAACAGGTGTTATGCGAGTTTTCTCTCCGCCATCGCCATTTCAACCGGCACGGCCTCGCTCTGTCCAAGGCTCTCGTGGGCCCACATCGCGGTCGAAAAGGAGTCGTCGCCTCAGGGTCTGGCGCCTCTTGGCTCCCGGCGGGGGTAGAGGTAACCGATTGGCTTCCAGCCGTTTGGCCACTGTCAAAAGCAGCATCCCCCCACAGGCCCAGGCTACCGCTGGGGGTTGTTCAGTGATCCAACTTAGAAATGGAAGCGTGGCTACTCCCCCCATAGCCGCGAGTGCCGTGTAGCGGAAGAGCCGCCCCAGGCCTAATGCGGCCCCTAGCCAGAGAGCGCCCCAAGGAAAGACTACCAGAAGCATCCCCCCGAAGGTGCCGAGGCCGCGGCCACCTTTGAACCCCAGGTAGAAGGGCCAGTTATGGCCCACGACCGCCGCTAGGCCTGCGGCCAGGGCCAAGGGCAGTCCAAGTCCCATCCTAATTCCGAGCCAGGTGGGGAGAGCACCTTTGCCGACGTCGAAGAGGCCCACCACGACCACAGCCCACTTGGCCACGTGCCGGTAGACGCCGGTGCCGCTGACGGTGCCGCTGCCGTAGCGGCGCAGGTCTATCCCCTTGAGCCAGCGGCCAGCCAGATAGGCCGAGGAGATCGACCCTAGAAGATAACCGGAGATAATCACTGGAACCGCCATCGGTCCCTCCGCAACATAGTCACGTAGTTAGCAGCCTAATGGGTACAGATCCTGCTTGACCCGATGGGTGGGCCATGCAAGGTAGTGTCTTTCATAGTCCCAGATCATCGGCTATCCCCTGCATGGCCAAAAGACAGATGCCGATGAACTCTTTCAATTCTATGTCCAGTTCTGGCTCGCAGGTGAGGATCATCTCTCGGTGGGCGCCTCGGGCGAAGGCTTTCTCTTTGAAGCGGCGCATGATGAAATCGACATCCAGTGGGCCTAACTTCTTATCGGGATGCACCAGGGCCGCGGCCACGATGAGCCCGGTCAACTCATCGCAGGCGTATAAGGCCTTGGCCATCAGGGTATCGCGGGGGACGCCGCTGGCGTCAGAGTGAGATTGGGCCGCTCGAATAATGGCTTCATCCACGCCTTTCTCCCGCAAGATTTTGCCCAACTCTAAGGTGTGGCGTTCTGGGTCTTTCTCCGTGATCTCGTAGTCGGCGTCATGGAGAAGCCCCACCAGTGCCCAGGTCTCTTCATCCTCGCCGAAATGTCTAGCCAGAGCCCGCATACAGGCCTCCGCCGCCAGATGGTGTTTTACCAGGTTCTTGTTTTTGATGAGTTCGTTTACCAAGGCTAGGGCTTGATCCCTTCTCATCTCACTCTCCTTTGGGTTCCATGATCTGCCATCCCCTCTCTTGGGCTATGGCTTGTAACTTCTCCTCTGGCTCCACCGCCACCGGGTTGCCCACCCACTCTAGAAGCGGGAGGTCGGAGATGCTGTCTGCGTAGGCGAAACTAGAGGATAGATCGACCTCTAAGCCCCTCTCGTTTAGCAGTTCTTGGATGCGGCGCACCTTCTCTGAGCCCATGCAGGCTGAGCCTATGACTCGGCCGGTGCATCGGCCCTCCCTGAATTCTACCCTGGTGCCCAAGAGGTGTTCGACCCCAATCTTCTCTCCGAAGAGACACAAGAGGTCTTCGAAGGTCCCCGAAACGAGGACCACTATATGGTTCTTGGCCCGGTGTTCCTTCAAGGTGTCTAGGAGATCGGCCCGAATCTCTTGCTCCAGTTCGTTCTCTAAAACGGCGGAGAGGATATCTCGCATCTCTTCCCTCTTTAGGTCCTTGAAGATACCGGCGAAATCCTCCATCCATTTGGTGCGGAACTGCGCTTCGTCCCAGAGGCCGAACTTGGCCAAGAACCACAGAGGGTAATGGGTGAGGGCGAAGAGCCAGAGGAAGAGACGTTTCATCTTTCGCTCACGGTGGTATTTGATGAGAGCCCTCCAGACATGTTCCTTGACGAGGGTTCCGTCTAGATCGAAAGCAGCGAGAACAGTCACGATAATCCTCCTAGATTGACGTCGTGGCTAAGCGGTGTGGGCGTATTTGGCTTTCCCTTCCTCGTAGGCGTCACCGCCGTAGATATCGTTCACCACGATGGCCGGGAAATCTTCCACCTCTAGGCGGCGGAGGGCCTCCGGGCCCAGATCCTCATAGGCGATCACCTGGGCGCTCTTTATCCGCTTGGCTATGAGCGCCGCCGCGCCCCCTACCACGGCGAAATAGACCGCCTTATACTCTTGCATCGCCTCCCTAACCTTTTGAGAGCGGTTCCCCTTGCCCATCATCCCCTTCAGCCCCTCGGCTAAGAGGCGGGGGGTATAGGGGTCCAGGCGATAAGATGTAGTGGGCCCGGCGGAGCCGATGGGCTGGCCCGGCTTGGCCGGCGCGGGGCCCATATAATAGATGATCTGTCCCTGGGGGTCAAAGGGCAGAGGCTCCCCTTTGTCTAGGGCCTCCATCATCCGCTTATGGGCCGCGTCCCGTCCCACGTAAATGGTACCGGTGATAGTCACCTTGTCTCCAGCGTGTAGTTTCTCGATGACTTCATCGGTAAGAGGGGTGGTTACTCTCATTGTATTCACTCTCCTATGGGGACGATTGCTTCCATATCTCATCTTTCGCTGACAAGAGGCATGGTGTATGCCGGTTGTCCCTCGGGATCCCGTCCCACAGGGATCCTGTAAGGATAGGGAAAGCCTTGATTCCCTCCTCTTGATGGGGATTGGAGCCTTTAGGCGGTAGATACTAGAATTATGATGAGACAGGAACTTCCCATAGGTACCATCGTCCTTTTTGCCCTGGCAAAGTCATCCGAAAGTCCCCTCTCACAAAACGGCGCTCTTGTGCCTGGCGCTATGACATTGCAAGTTTGCGGCCACGGGCAAACTCGCGATGTGGCAGGGGAAGGTCTCCACGTGGACGGCCAGGGCGGTAACCCGTCCCCCGAACCCCATAGGCCCTATCCCCAGCCTGTTCACCGCCTCTAGGATGTCCCGTTCCAGTTCTGCCACTTCTGGGTCAGGGTGGGGAGCGCCCACCTCCCGCAGGAGGGAGCGCTTGGCCAAATCCATCGCCTTGTCCGCCGTTCCCCCAATCCCCACCCCCACGATGGTGGGAGGGCAGGGGTTGGCCCCCGACTTATCGACTGACTCCACCACGAAGTCTATAACCCCCTGGCGGCCAGCCGCCGGGGAGAGCATCTTGAGGTAACTCATATTCTCGCTCCCCCCGCCCTTGGGGAGAACGGTTATCTTCAGCCTGTCACCGGGGACTATCTCCGTGTGGATCACCGCGGGGGTGTTGTCTTTGGTGTTCATCCTCGCCGAGAAGGGGTTCTCTACCACCGACTTGCGGAGATACCCTTCCTCATAACCCCGGCGCACCCCCTCGTTGACCGCCTCGATCAGGTCTCCCCCCACCAGATGCACCTCCTGGCCTAACTCCAGGTAGATCACTGTCATCCCTGTATCCTGACAGAGGGGCATCTGTTCCTCTGCCGCGACCTGAGCGTTCTCCAAGATCTGGTCTAGGACTTCGCGGCCCAAGGGGGATTCCTCTTCCTCCTTGGCTCGACGCAGGGCGGCCAAGAGATCATCGCCCAGGTAGTAGTTCACCTCCATGGAGAGGCGAGCCACGGTATCCACTATCTCCTGATAACCTATCTCTCGCATGGATTATGCCTCCGTCTAAGAACCATGACCGGTAAGCATTCTACATCGTCGCCCAGTCGCCGTCAATCTTGACCCCACCGGAGGCCGCGGGGCTTCACTTCTTCTTGGGGAGAACGTATCCCAGGCGGCGCAGCGCCCCTTCATCTCGCCGCCACTTCTCGCTCACCTTGACCCAGAGTTCCAGATAGACCCGCTTGCCCAAGAGGGCTTCTATCTCTTTGCGGGCGGCGGTCCCGATCCGCTTCACCGTCTTCCCCCCTTGGCCCAAGACGATCCCCTTTTGGGACTTCTTCTCCACATAGATAGTGGCCGAGATATAGGTGAGATCCTCTCGCCGCTCTTGGAACTCCTCCACTACTACAGTCACCGAATGGGGTACCTCCTGGTGGAGGAACTCCAGCGCCTGCTCCCGGATCAACTCGGCGGCCATGAAGCGCACCTCCTGGTCGGTCACCTGGTCGGGAGGGTAATACTGGGGACCCAAGGGGAGACATTCGATGATCAGTTCCAGGAGCCTTTCTCGGTTGTCTCCCCGGGTGGCGGAGAGAAAGAGCCACTCTCGGAACTCTCCCAGGGCTAGATAGGCCTCCCGGTGAGCCTCTTCCCTCTCTGGCCTTAGGAGGTCTATCTTGTTCAAAACTAAGATAACCGGGGCTGGACGGTATTCCCGGAGCAGCCTGGCTATCTCCTCATCTTCCCCTGGGGGAGGTTGAGAGACATCCACCATGAAGAGAGCCAGGTCGATACCCTTTAGGGCCCTAGTGGCCGTCTCTACCATATATTCTCCCAGTTTATGTTTGGGGAAGTGGATGCCTGGGGTATCGATGAAGATGATCTGCGCCTGGGGCAAGGTAAGGATGCCTCGCAGGCGACGCCGGGTGGTCTGGGGTTTGGGGGAGATGATGGCGATCTTCTGCCCCACGAAGGCGTTGATGAGGGTAGATTTGCCCACGTTGGGCTTGCCCAAGACGGCCACGAAGCCAGATCTATGACCCTCGGGGAGTTCTTCGAGAGTGGGAAGTTCCATATAGCCACCTCAGGTAGAGATTATATCAGCCTCCCTATAGAGGGGCAAAGTCAGGGACGGACATTCGTGGTATAATCTGAGCATGGCGAGGACTGGCTAGACCGTCGTAGGGAGCCTTGTTCTAAAGGTAACCAGTCCTCTATCTTTTGGGGAAGCAGATGATCTCCAGGGTCAAGAAGACTACAGCCGAATATCCTTTCCAGTTCTGGATACTCTTCTGCGGCCGGTTCATCGGTTCCGCCGGGGGCAGCCTGGTCTGGCCCTTCATGACCATCTATCTCCGCCAGAGGCTGAATATCCCCCTTACCACCGTGGGGTTGCTCTTCACCGTCAGTTCAGGGGTGGGCCTGGTCTCGCAGTTCATCTGGGGCCCCGTGATCGACCGTTTCGGTCGGAAGACAGCGCTGCTGGTGGGCTTGGCCAACGAGGTGGTGGTGATGGCGGCCTTTGGCCTACTCGACTCCCTGCAGGCTTTCGTTATCCTCATAGCCCTAAGCGGTCTCATCGAGCCCTCTTCTAGGATCGCCTCTAGCACCATAGTGGCGGACATCATCGAGCCCGAAAAGCGCCCCGGTGCCTATGCTCTTTTGCGGATGATCGCCAACCTAGGAGTGGCTATTGGCCCGGCGGTGGGAGGGTTCCTAGCCACTAGGTCGTATCTCCTTTCCTTCATGGCTGCTGCTGCCTCGGCAGCCACCTTCTTACTCCTTTCGACCTTGTTCATCAAGGAGACGAAACCGGAGGTGGGAGGGGAGCGGGGTGAGGCGATAGAGGGGTACGGCAGAATATTGCGCGACTACCCCTTCCTAGCCTTTTGTGGTGCCTATACGTTGCTCGGTATAGCCTATGCCCAGATGATGACCCTTCTCCCCGTCTATATCAAGGAGGGGTACGGTATTCTGGAGAGGAGTTACGGCTTCATCATGGCCACCAACGCGGCCATGGTGGTCCTCTTCCAATACTCCATCACTCGCGTCACGGAGCGGTATCGGGCCGCCCCGGTCTTGGCCGCCGGTGCTCTCTTCACCGCTCTAGGGGTGGGTAGCGTGGCCCTGGGCAACAGTTTCCCCCTGTTCTTAATGAGCATGGCCATCCTCACCATCGGGGAGATGCTAATCATCCCCACCTCTGTCTCCCTCGTTGCCGACATGGCTCCTGTGACCATGCGGGGCCGCTATATGGGCGTCTACGGCCTCACCTGGGGGATAGCCTTCGGCGTGGGCCCCATACTGGGTGGATATCTGAACGATACGATCGCCCCTGTCTACATCTGGTATGAGGCGTTCATCCTGGGCCTGCTTTCCACACTGGCCTTTCAACTCATCGGCATGGTGATAACTCAAAAGCCTGCCGTCTCCTTGATGGCAGACGATGAAGGGAGGAGAGAATGGCGCTAACCGGGGCTCATCTGCTTCTGAGCTATAGATGTAACGCCGAATGCGACCACTGCTTTGTCTGGGGCAGCCCTTTCCTGGAGGGGACGATGACCTTGGAAGGGATAGGGGCTATCTATGACGGGGCTAAGGAGTTGGGCACGGTGGAGCACGTATATTTTGAAGGAGGGGAACCGTTCCTCTATTACCCTGTCATGCTAAGAGCGATGGAGGAGGCGAGAGCCTTGGGCTTCGAGTGTGGCATCGTCACCAACGGCTATTGGATAACGGCTCTCGATGATACGGTGGAGTGGCTGCGACCTATCGCAGAGATAGGGGTGATGGATCTTTCCATCTCCAGCGATCTCTTCCATGGGGAGGAGGGACCGGAGAAGCAGAAGGTCAAAGTTGTCGAGGAAGCGGCCAGACAACTGGGGCTACCCGCCGATGTCATCACCATCGAGGAGCCCTGCATGGAAGAGGCCCCTGGGGAGAAGGGAGAGCCCATCGTAGGGGGTTCGGTCCGTTTCCGGGGCCGGGCGGTGGCCAAACTGGTGAAGGGGTTGCCCGGTCGTCCCTGGCAGGAGTTGAACGAGTGTCCCTATGAAACGTTAGATGATCCTAAGCGGGTCCATATCGACTATCTGGGGTATGTGCATCTCTGTCAGGGGCTGACTATCGGCAACGCTTTAGAGAGATCTTTAGCCCAAGTGATGAGAGAGTATGACCCGACCTCGCACGCCATCGTGGGCCCGCTTCTTTCTGGTGGGCCAGCGGCTCTGGTCAAAAGATATGGCTTGCCCCACGAGGAGGGGTATGTGGAGGCTTGCCACCTCTGCTATGTGGCTCGGGAGACGTTACGTTCCCAGTTCCCGCAAGCCCTGGGGCCAGGCCAGATGTACGGTGAAGGGCTGGAGTGAGAAAGGGAGGGAAGACGGCTATGGTTCTGGGTTTGGTGGGTTCAGCCCGCGTCTGGGGCAACTCAGAGATAGTGGTGCGGGAGGCCCTCTTGGGGGCTCAAGAGGAGGGCGCGAAGATAGAGATGCTCCGCCTCACCGATCTCTCTATCGAGCCCTGTAACGGCTGCCTCCGCTGCGCCATCAGGGAGGAACCCTGCCCCTTGGACGACGATATGGAGTGGTTCCTGGCCCAGGTAGGGGGTGCCGATGCTTTGATCCTGGCCGCGCCTACCTACCTCTTCGGCCCGGCGGCCATCACCAAACTGCTCCTGGATCGGCTTCTGATGTTGACGCCTCGTTTTGGGGAGGAGCAAACCAGGGCAGGAGCAGCCATTGCCGTCTCTGGACGGAGGGATTGGCGGGGCGTCACCCAGCCCTTCTTGAACGGCTTGGTGATGGGGTTGGGCTTCCGATTGGTGGATAGCCTCTACGTCCACCGGCCTGGGCCGGGGGAGGTCTTGCTGGACGATGAGGTGATGGCGCGGATACATAAGTTAGGGCGGCGGGTGGCCCGCGGTGAGAGGGGGGAACTGCCAGAGGGGAATATCTGTCCCTGCTGTTACGGCGACTTCTTCGTATTGGAGGGAGGGGAGGCCACCTGTCCTCTCTGTGGGCTTGAGGCGGCCATAGAACTGGTCGATGGTCAGGTACGGCTATCCTTCGACCTGAGGGTGGAGCCGTTGCCTTGGAGTTACGCCTGGCAGAAGGAACATGTGGAGGAGTGGATAAGGCCCACCCTGCCCCGCTTCTTGGCCCATCGGAAGGAGATAAAGGCCCGACGGAAGCGGTACAGGGCTATGGGTGAGGTTTGGATAGAGGTACCATCATAAAGAGGAGGGCGCAAAATGGTGGATAGGCTATCGAAAGAGGAAACGGTAGAGAAGGCGGCTAGCGATTTTCTTGCCGGGTTCACTTGATCAGAGGCGGTGCTTATGGCTCTCGGGGAGAGCCTAAGGGTAGAGAGCGAACTCATCCCTCGCATGGCCACCGGCTTCCATGGCGGGGTAGGGGGCAGCCATCGCTGGACCTGCGGCGCGCTTTCGGGAGGGGCGATAGCGGCGGGGATAGCCCTCGGCAGAGAGAAGCCGGGGGAGAGCACGGAGGAGGTAGACGTCCTTGTTCAGCAGTTACTTGACGACTTCGAAAAGAGGTTCGGGAGTGTCAACTGTTATGAGTTGGTGGGCATCCCTTATGAGGAAGAGGAGTGGTCCGAGAAGTGGCAGGCCATGAATATGAGGGATAGGTGCGTGCATTTCGTGCGGTTTGCGGTGGAGCGATGGCTGGAGTTGGCGGGGAGACGAGATGTCATCTTTGGATGAATATCGCGAGAAGCGGGATTTTGCAAAGAGCGCTGAGCCGGAAGGAGAGATAAGGGAGTCGGGCCAGAGCCGCTTCGTAGTGCAAAAGCATTGGGCTCGCACCCTCCACTACGACTTTCGGCTGGAGCATGGCGGGGTGCTCGTCTCTTGGGCGGTGCCCAGGGGCCCGCCCGAGGCCACCTCCCAAAGGCGGTTGGCCATCCAGACCGAGGACCACCCCGTGAATTACATCGACTTCGAGGGAGAGATAGCGGAGGGAGAATACGGCGCGGGCACGGTGGAGATCTGGGACCGGGGCCATTATGACCTACGCCTGTGGACGGGGGAAGAGATAAAGATTACCCTCCACGGCCAGAGGCTGAAGGGCAACTATGTCCTGGTCCACACCGACGCGAACCGGTGGCTGTTCATCAAGGAGAGGGAGGTGTAGGCTTGGCAGGGCAGGTTGCTGGTACTTGAGGAACCGCGGAACAAGTGATAGAATGACAAATAGATGTCATAGAGGCGTGACTCGCGAAATTCAAACCGGACGGAGAGAGTATGTCATCTGCCGAGTAAGGCCGTGATATCAAAGTATTGACATTTTACGGTGTTATCATAGCTGGTGGCGCGGCGTTAGCAATGTTTGACCTTACGCTTTTGGGTCTGGGCGCGGGGATGCAGAAGGCGATTAAGGTCTTCGGAATTGTCTTGGTGATGATTGGCCTGTTGGGTGCAATTCTCAGCCTTGTCTTTCCCCGTTTTGCCCGAATCACATCCGCGCTCTTTCGTAGGTTCGTGCAGGGTATTCGCCGAATTATTGCGGGAGTGGTAAGGTGGGCCATTGAGACACAGAGCGAGGGCGCGGGCAGACTGATCTTTCCTAGCGGTACAAAATATGACCAGTTCTGGGATGGGAACGCCGATGAATGGATAGCTGCTAAGCGATATCATCCAATCCATCCATTGTGGGGCAACATAGAAGGTGCGACCTGGATTTGGCTCCGCCAGTGTGTTACAGATGAAGAAGCAAAGACCGGAGGTTCCGTTTACCTTAGACGAACGTTCACGGTACCCTTTAAGCCACGGCGTGTCATCATGAAAATCTTAGTCGATGATTACGCTAAAGTGAACGTCAATGGCAGAGAAGTAGCGGAAGTCTTGGGATGTATGCAACCACAAAGTCTAGACCTTTTGCCCTACATGATCGTTGGCGGCAATGAAATAACTATGGAAGTGATTAACGTGCCAGGCGGGCCTCAGGCGACTAGCAGCACAAATCCCACAGGGGTGATGTACCGTATTGATGTATAATATTAGTCTTGTCTGGTTTAGACTCTTTTAGTTACCTTCCAGCGCCTTGATTATCTCCCGGCAGAAGGCGGGCAAATCGCTGGGCATGCGAGAGGTTATCAAGTTCCGGTCCCGCACCACCTCTTCATCCACCCACTCAGCCCCGGCGTGTATCATATCGTCCTTGATGGCGAAAAATGAGGTCATCTTCCGCCCTTTGAGTATCCCCGCCGAAGCCGGAAGCCAACCGGCGTGGCAGATGGCGGCTACTATCTTGCCCTGGTTGAAAGCCTCCCGGACTAGGTTGACTTGAGCCGGATACCTGCGCATGAGGTCGGGGGCGTAACCGCCGGGGATAATGATGGCGTCGAAGTCGGCCGCGCTCACCTCATCGGCCGAAACGTCCACTTCGACCTCATAGCCGTGCTTGCTAGTGTAGGTTTCGGCGCTTCCCGTGCCCACCACCCTCACCTCCGCCCCCGCCTCCCGCATCCGCAAGAGCGGATACCAGAGTTCCAACTCCTGGTATAGGTTCTCCGCCAGAACCGCCACACGTTTTCCTTCCAGAGTCATTTTCTCCTCCTTTCCTATGTGCCCTTCTCTTCAAAATGAAGGCTAAAAATCTTACACGCCTTCTGGATGGTCACTGTCTCTGCGGGCTAGTCGGGAGACTTGGGCTCCTGAGGCTCTTCTGTCCTTGTCCGAGATCGCCAGCGCTCGAGTCTCTCGTCGAGTCTCAGCACACTTTCGGCCGCAAGAATCAGACCCACAAGTAGTGCAGCCACTACTCCAAGCAGGTACATCCCGCTTCCGATCGCTACCCCTATGGCTCCCACGGCCCAGATGCCCGCTGCGGTAGTCAACCCTCGAATTTCATCGCCTTCTTTGAGGATCATCCCCGCACCCAAGAAGCCTATCCCCGTTACCACTCCAGCGGCTACGCGCGCCGTATCTCCCCCAGGGAAGGCCCTGGGGGAGATCAAGGCAAATGCCGCAGAGCCCAAGGCTACTAGGCTATGCGTACGCTCACCTGCTGGCTGTCCTCTCAACTCCCTCTCCAGCCCGATGAGGAAGCCGAGCAACGTAGCCAAGATCAAGCGACCCACCAGTTCCCACTGCGACACAGCGTCCATTCCCTCCTCCCTTATTAGTACCTTTGCCACGAAAGCCAGGCGAAAAGCCTGGGTACGAGCCAGCCCAACCCCGGGCCGGCGATGAAGTAAGCGATGACTCAATCCTCCTTTTTCGCCCCTTATCTTTTCTGCTTCGGCTTCCCTTTATGCTCGAACTGCCTGCGAAAAATCTCCCTCATGGTTTGGATGGTATCCGCCTCTTCTGGGCTCTTATCGTCCCGCAGGCGGGAGATGCGAGCGAACCGCAAGGCTAGTCCCGAGTCGTAGTGAGGACTCCTCTGGATCTCGTTGAAGAGCACTTCCACCACCGTCTCCGGCTCTACATAGACCGTAGCCCCCTGGCGGGAGATCTCCAAGGAGAGGAGGTGGGCCGTCATCTCCTCAAACTCCTTGTCCGTCAATCCCTTGAAGGTCTTCCCCACCTCTAAGAACTCCCCACTCTCTTCGTCGCGGGCTGCCAGGTGGTAGTTGGATAGCCAGCCATGGCGCCGCCCATACCCCCAGTCGGCGGCTACGATCACCAGGTCCAGGGAGATGGTCTGCTTTATCTTGAACCAGGCCTTGCCTCGGACACCAGGGGTATAGACGCTATCCAGCCGCTTGGCGATGAGCCCCTCGTGGCCGGCCTCATAAGACCCTTGAGCGAAGGCTTCTCCCTCTTGAGGGTTGCTAGGGGTTAGACGAGCCACGGAGTTTAGGTTCCCTTTCACCTCTTGTAACGCTCGCCACCGCCTACAGTTAGGTTCATCAACTAGGCTTGCGCCGTCTCGGTAGAGGATGTCGAAAAGGTAAAGTTGGATGGGGACCTCGCGCATCAACTCTCGTAAGTTATGGATGCGGCGGAAGCGGCGCATCAGATGCTGGAAGGGGAGGGGGCGTCCCATCTCGTCTACGGCGATCACTTCGCCTTCCAAGATGGCTGAGTCGGCCCTCACCTCTTCCCGCACCTGGCCGACCACCTCTGGCAGGCTAGGAGTCACCTCCGAGAGGTTGCGAGAGTAGATCCGCACCTCATCGCCTGCCTTGTGGATCTGCACTCGAGCGCCGTCGAGTTTATACTCCAGGGCTGTCTTCCCCTGGTGCTCTTGGAAAGTCTGGGCCACGTCGTCGGCCATCTTGGCCAGCATTGGCTTGAGGGGGCGGAAGAGTTGAGGCTTAATCCGCTTCAGCCCCTCTTGACCCTCGGTGAGAGCGATAGATGTTACCTCTCCCAGATCGCCACAAAGCATGTTTGCCCGGCGGGCTAGTTTTTTGGGGAGCTCTGCGGCCTGGGCGATGGCATCTAGGAGTATCCCCTCGCTCACCCCATGGCGCATCTCCCGCACCACGTTCTTGACGATGTACTTGGCTTCCACGGGCTGGGCTCGCAAGAAGAGAGAGTTGAGGAGTTCTTCCTTCTTTCGGCGGGAGCCGGGGCCTGCCGTCTCAGCGATCTCCTCGAAGGTGCGATAGACCTCCAATAGGGGTAGTGGCGGGGGTTGAGGGGGCTCGATTCTGGCTCTCTCCAGGAGGAGACGAGCCCATTCGCCAGCATCTACAGCCTCTGCTCCGATGGCCGCTAGGTCGCTCTTGCTGGGCGCAGTCAGCCCTTGCAGGATCTTGGAGACGGCCCGCCAACTCAGATTCAAGGCTCGGCTATCCCATTCGGGGAAGACCTGGCCGATGAGGAGCCGAACGCCGGGGCCTATCTCCTCGGGGCCTAAGCCCTTCAAGAGATCGGCGATGAGGGCTGCCAGTTCTAGACGTTTCCTTGTTTTCTCTAACCTCTCGCCCAGAAGGGCCAGGGCGAGGAAAGGGGTTTCGGTCATCTGAACCTCAGGCTATCTTATTAGATTATATATGCCGGAGCCAAAGGTGGCAACGCTTGCCTCTCTCGGGGGTATGGGTTAAAATGATAGGGCTTTGGAGGACACTATGGGAAGATTGGGTCAACTTTTGCGGAGGAAGCGGGAAGAGAGAGGTCTCTCCTTCGCCCAAATTAGAGAAGCCACGGGGATCGAGGAGAGGTATGCCCGAGCCTTGGAGAGGGAGGAGTATACCGCCTTTCTCAGCGAGGTGGAAGCCAAAAGTTACCTGCGGATCTATGCCCGCTTCCTCGGCGTTAGCCAGCAGGAAGTGGCGGGACTCTTCCGAGCGGCGAGGGTCGAGCCTGTGAGCTTCGGCCCACCCAGAGTCTCCGAGAAGGAAGGGGTTTCTCCTTCACCGCTCTTCATCCCTCTAGTTAGTGCTCTCACCGCCCTTCTTCTGGTGGGCCTCTTGGCTCTGGCCTATCTGATCCTCTTCTATGGCTCTTGAAGGCATGGCGCGTTTGACTAGGCGAGAGTTTCTGCTCTGGGGTGGAGTGGCCCTGGGCAGCTTCCTCGCTGGCTGCGGGAGGGGTAAGCCTACGGTTGTGGCGGAATCCACACCCACCATGAGCGCCGAGGCAACCCCTATCCCCACTAAACCACAGGTGCTCCCCTCTCCTACGGTTACTAATACCGCAATGCCGACCTCTACCATCTCGCCTACCTCTACACCCACTCCCTCACCTACCGTCGCCCCCCCGGCTCCAAATCTCCCCTTGCAAGCCGTGGTCCTAGAGCATGGTCCAGCCCGTGTTCTGGTCTTGGATCGTCCCTTGGCCCAGAACGGGGTTTCTTCCTTTCCCGTCCGGATCTACGAAGGCGAGTCTATCCCAGATCTGGCGGGCTATGATGCCTTGATCTTGAGCGGAGGCGAGCACTCTCCGGAGGAGTTCGAGGCCCCCTTTTTCCAAGAGGAGCGAGATCGAGTGCTCTTGGCCATAGACGAGGGTATGCCCATTTTGGGGGTCTGCTTGGGCCACCAACTGCTGGCTCATTGGCTGGGGGGGAAGGTAGAGCGCGGGCCGTGGGAGGTGGGATGGTATGGGGTCACGTTGACCCCGGCGGGCCTTAACGATCCCCTCTTGGAAGATATCGATCCTCAGTTTTACGCCTTTCTATGGCATAGGGACCAGATCACCAAGTTGCCCGCAGGGGCTTCGAATCTGGCTTCCTCAGATCTTTGCCCCTTTCAGGCCTTCCGCTATGGAGATCTGCCGGTGTGGGGGGTGCAGTTCAACCTTCAGTTCGATCCCGCACTCGCGGAGGGAGTGCTCCGGGGCGCCACTTGGCTCTCCAACGTGGGGATCGACGCCGATGAGATGGCCACCAGAGGTTACCAGGTCTACGATGGTAGCCATGAGAGGATCTTCCGCAACTTCTTCGCCGAGGTAAGGCGCCTTGCTACTCGATGAGGGGAGATGGATCTGGGCGATTTTCCTCTCGATCGCTTTAGCCTTTCTACTTATTGGCTGTACGCAGCCTGAGACTAAACCGGGGCCTTCGGCCAGCCCTGAGCCTTCAGCCACACCCATTCCCTCTGTCCCCTCACCTACCCCCTCGCCTACCCCTACCAGCATCCCTCCTCTTAGGCCTTTGGGGATAAGGCCACTATGGAGGCATCCCACCGATGAGGTGGTTTGGGATTTGGCGGCAGGAGATATAGATGGGGATGGCGAGAGCGAACTGGTAGCGGGCTCCCAGGACAAAAACGTCTATCTTCTCACCAGCGGAGGTAATCTCCTTTGGAGGTACGCCGCCCGGGCGGCCGTCTACACCGTAGCCCTGGCTGACCTGGAGGGAGACGGCCAAGGAGAGGTCATAGCCGGCTCCGATGACAACGACATATACGCTCTGAGTTCTGAGGGTCGACTCCTTTGGCGGTACACTACCGGGAGTCGGGTGACGGAGGTGGTCGCCCAAGATCTGAACGGGGATGGTAGCCAGGAGATCCTGGCCGGTTCTTGGGATGGGTATCTCTATCTCTTAGGTGGCGATGGAGAGTTGCGTTGGCGGAGAGCCTTGGGTGGAGGCGCGACCAGCATCCGGGTTGCCGATTTGCAAAGCGATGGCCGGGGGGAGATAATCGTAGCCTCCGAGGAAGGAGGGGTAACCGCTTTCACTTCTGAGGGAGAGCGCCTTTGGAGTTATGAGGCTGGAGGCTATATACGCCAGATAGACGTTTATGATTTTGAGGGCCAGAAGAAGATAGTTGTGGGCTCCAGTGAGGGAGTTCTCTACCTTCTGTCCAGCGAGGGCCAACTTCTCTGGTGGCGCGATGTGGGAAGCAGTATACCCACGCTTGGCATCACTAACCTCGAGGGTTCGCCCAAGATATTCTTTGGCTCTGGGTACGACGATGGTCAGATCTATCTTCTGGACGGTCAAAAGGGGTGGGGTTTTTCCACCGGAAGCGGGGTCTGGGCCCTGGATATCTTTTTCCTCGACGGTGAGGCGACTATAGTCGCTGGTGGAGACGAGGGTACCATCTACCTCTTGGACCGATATGGGCGACTGCTGGGCAGTTACCATGTGGGGGGCAGAATCCACGGCCTCCTGGCTCATGATCTGGAGGGAGATGGGCGACCGGAGATTATCCTTCGTTCTGGGATCTATCTATACGCTTTGGAGATGACTTCAGGCAGGACAGAGGCTGAGACCCCCCAGATAACCCCTTACCCCTCGCTGGCGTTTTCCACACTCTCAACCCAAGACGTGGGTCTCGTCGAGCTTGTGGCCGTGGGTGACATCCTCCTCTGTCGCACCGTGGAGGAGAGGATGAACCAGTATGGGGTAGAGTTCCCCTTTGCGGTTACAGGAGAGCTTTTGCGCTCTGCGGATATCGTCCTAGGGAACCTAGAGTGTCCCCTCTCCACTCGGGGAGAACCGATAGATAAGCGGTTCCTCTTCCGCGCCCATCCTCGAAACCTGGTTGCTTTGTCTTGGGCGGGCGTTGATATCGTCAGCCTGGCCAATAATCATCTCCTCGATTTCGGCGGAGAGGCGATGAATGACACCTTGGAGGGGTTAAGAGATAGCGAAATTCTATATGTGGGGGCTGGCCTCTCTGAAGAAGAAGCCCATCGGCCGGTAATAATGGAAGTGAGAGGGGTAAAGATAGCCTTCTTGGCCTACGTGGCTATCAGGTGGAAAGGTTCACTGGAGGTGCCTACGGAGACGAGGGTGGCCTTTGCCGAGATCGATAGGGTAAGGGAAGATGTCAGGAAAGCGAAGGAGCAGGCCGATCTGGTGGTCGTCATCATGCACCTGGGGACCGAGTATCAAAGCCAGTCCGATGCGGAGCAGTTGGCGGTATCTCAAGCGGCGGTGGAAGCGGGGGCCACCCTGGTGATCGGCCACCACCCCCATCTCGTCCAGAAGACGACCTCCTATTTGGAGGGCTTTATCGCCTACAGCCTGGGCGATTTCGTCTTCGACATGCCTTGGGAGGAGGAAGGGGCCATCCTTCGGGCCTTTCTCACCGCCGATGGGTTAGAGCGAGTGGAGGTCATCCCGGTAGAGATCGTGGATGGCGTACAGCCCCGCCCTCTGCTTGACGAAGAGGGGAAACCGGTCATCTATACCGTCTATTCCAAAGAGTGATGAGATACTGGCTACTTTCCATCGTCTTGATGATTTCAGCGGTCAGTTGCGCGGGCCCCTCGGCATCGGTGGAGCCTTCGGTTTTGCCCTCGCCCACCTTGGTGCCACCCACCGAGTCTGTAGCCCTGCCCACGCCAACGCCCAGGCAGTCTCTTCCTTCACCCACGCCCCAGTTCCACGAGAGGAGGCTTCTCGGCTACTCGGAGGAGGGCCGCCCCATAATGGCTCATCGCTTCGGATGGGGCAAAGCAAAGGTGGCCTTGGTAGGAAATATCCATGGGGGGACGGAGGAGAACACATATCGGCTGATGATTGAGGTGGTGGCTCATTACCGGGAGAGCTTTACGGAGGTGCCATCTGAGGTCGCGCTCTGGATCATCCCCACTATCAATCCCGATGGTCTCGCCAGTGGCACGCGATGCAATGCCCGCGGCGTGGATTTGAACCGCAACGCCGATACCGACCAGGATGCCTGTCCAGAGAACGACTGGAACCCCGACATCTTCAACTCGGAGGGGCATGTCCCTGGGGGCGGGGGGAAGGATCCCTTCTCTGAGGTAGAGACCCGAATCTTGCGCGATTTCCTGGTCGATGCACAAGTCGTGATCTCATATCACAGCCAGGCGGGCTTGGTCGTGGCGGGGGGATGCGCTGAGGGCCCTTCTCGCCAGTTGGCCCATCTCTTAGCCGAGGCTACAGGATATGGAGAGACTGAATCGATAGGCTATCCCGTCACGGGCAGCATAGTGGACTATCTCGCCTTTGAGGGAGTCGTTGCCGTTGATGTGGAACTCACCAACAAGGTAGATACCGATCTGGAGAGGAACCTAAAAGGCATCCAGATGGTGATGGAGTCTGTAGCGGAGATCGTGTTCTATGAATATTAATTGGAGAGTGGCTTGGCTTCTCGTGGTTTTGGCCTTCATGGTCGGCTGTGCTAGCGAGGGTTTGACCCCTACCCTCACCCCTACATCTACGCCTAGGCCGACGCAGACCCCTACCGCGACGCCGACCAGTACGCCCACGCCAACGCACACCCCCATCGTGCCTACCCCTACCGTCCAGATGAGGGGTACCATCTTTCTGGATGAAGAGAACGCTACCATCTACCGCTACGCCCGAGGAACTTTTGCCCACCCCTTACGGATGGTGGTCTCAAATGGTACAGCCTATCTAGTGGACAGAGGGCTCCTCAAGGCGGTTGACTTGGAGAATCCGGGGTCGTGGCGCATCGTGAAGCCTTCGGGCAACGCCGTGGAAGGGGTGCCCATAAAGGAGTTGGGCGATCTGGCTCTTTCAGGTGAGAGCCTGCTCCTCCTTGACCGCTCTGGAGACGTCTATCGCTATTTCCCGGAGGATGGAAGATGGAGTCTGGAGAGATCGGCCACCATGCCCAGCGCCCAACCCCGCCAATACCTGGCTAGCGTGGCCTCCTATGAAGATGATCTCTATCTCTTGGATATCAACCTAGGTCAAATCTGGCGTCACCAAGGCGAAAAAGGGGAGGTTGTCGCCGAAGAGCTGGGCTTGGAGGGGGCTATCGACCTGGCCGTGGACGAGGATCTCTATCTTTTGATTCAAGAAGGGTCTCAGGCTCGGCTGGTTAAGTTGTCGGGCCCTCCCTATGAGGTGGTTCGGAGTTTTGACCCTCCGGGATTAGTGGCGCCTACCCTTCTCTTCGTGAAGGGGGATTACCTCTATCTGATAGACGACTATCGCCGTCTCCTCCTCTTGGATAGAGAGAACGGTGAGATGGTGCGGGACTATTATCTCCGGGGAGGAGCTGAGATCCGTGCCTTCTACGCCGAAGGGGATAGGCTTTACCTCGCCAGTCCCGATAGCCTATTCCTCTATCCCGGGCGGACGCCTCCCGGCTCGCTGGAGTTCCCCTCTCCAGAGACACCCCCTCTTCATGCTTCGGAGATCCTCGAGAGCCTTCCTCCCTTCAACATGCCCATCGAAAGGATACACCTTCCCGATATCTCCTTCCGCCTCCCTGGGGCTCCTCGCTCTTACCGCTACGGGGTCCATGAAGGGATAGATTTCTTCAAGGGCGAAGAGGGCACGGTGACTAGAGACACGCCACTTTTGGCCATAGCCGACGGGGTGGTGATCAGGGCCGACGATGAATACTCGGAGCCAACGGCCGAAGAGATGGAAGAGATGTTGGCTGAGACTCAAGAGGCCGCTTACACGCCGCCTGAGATCTTGGAAAGGTTGCGGGGGCGGCAGGTTTGGATCGACTCTGGTGGCGGCATCGTGGTGCGCTACTGCCATCTGAGCCGCATCGCCGAGGGGCTGGAGGTAGGGCAGGGGGTCAAGCAGGGGACTATTATCGGCTACGCCGGGAACTCCGGGACGCCTCAGGCCCCAGTAGGACCCGAGGCGGGGGTACACCTCCACCTAGAGGTTCGCCTAGGCGATGGCTACCTGGGGCAGTACCTTCGCCCCTCGGAGGTCAAAGAGTGGCTAGCCCAAATCTTCGAGTAGGTTGACAGGGCTCTAGCAGGACATATAATGACCTCTGGAGGTCCCCTGTGGGCAAGCGGATCGCAACCTTCCTTGTGCTTCTTCTCCTCATCGTGGGGGGCTTTTTGGCCTTTAAGTTCGCCCGCTACCGCATCTATCTGAGAAGCATCCGCCCGGGAATCACCGCGGGAGGGGTAGATTTAGGAGGCGTGACCCCTGATGCCGCTCTTCGCACCTTGGAGGAGATGCTCGTGGCTCCTCTATCTAAACCCCTCCATCTGAGGTATGAGGAAGAAACCATCTTTCTCATCCCCGCTGAGGTAGGTTTCCAGGTGCATGGCGAAAAGATGGTGGAAGAGGCTTTGCGGTTGAGCCACGGCCCACAGGCGAGGCCGGGATTCCTAGAGTTCGTCGTGCACGGCCCTCGACGGCTGGAGGCGGAGATCCCGCTCCAAACGGAGTTCGACACGAACGCGCTACGCTCTTTTTTGATGGGGGTGGCTGAGAGGAAGGACCAGCCCCTGCGGGAGGTGCAGCCTATAACCGGTACCCTTTCTTTCTACCCTGGCCAGGCGGAGAAAAGGCTTAACCTAGAACTTTCGATAGGGAGCATAGAAGAGGCTTTGCTCTCTATCGATAGTAGAGATGTAGACCTGGTGGTGGAGACAAAAGAGCCCCCCAAGCCCAGTCTCGACCTTCTGCGGGGGAAGGTGGAAGATCGCATCCAAGAGTTCGATGGTATCGTGGGGGTCTATATCTCCGATCCAGGGGCCCAGGAGAGTATGGAGATAAACTCTCAGACCAGTTTCTCGGGGATGAGCGTGGTGAAGATAGCCATCTTCCTGGAAACGTATCTCCGTTTCGCCGGGGAGGAACCTGACCTAGAGACCAAGGGGTGGATGGATAAGGTGGTCACCGACCCGGTAGGCAGCAACTATTGGGCCAACCTCCTTTTGAGTCTAGTGGGAGAAGGGAGCACCACGGAGGGGGCACGGAGGACGACGGAGATGATGCGGGCCTTGGGACTGAACAAGAGTTTCATAAAGGGTCCCTTTCGGTTGGAGACGGAGGAGGTTGAGGGGCGGAGGGGGAGCGGTCTCGCTTCCTCGTTGGGGCGTATCTCAGCGAAAGAGCGGTCCCAGGATACCAACCCTGACCCCATCATCCAGACCTCCCCCCATGATATGGGGCGGCTTCTGGAGATGATCTACCGGTGTGGCTATGGAGGGGGGGCGATTCTCGATACCTTCCCTGGTATGATCGCCCCCCAGGGGTGTCAGGAGATCCAAGAGATTTTGGCTCAGAACCCAGTGCGGAGTATGATAGGGGCCGGGATACCGGAGGGGACGCGGTTGGCCCATAAGCATGGCTTCGCCGACGATACCCACGCCGATGCCGGGATCGTTTACTCCCCCGGCGGCGATTACGTCATCGTCCAATTCCAATACACCCCTACCGAATGGCTGGTTTGGGCTCTCAGCCAGCCGGTTTTCGAAGACATCTCCCGCGCCACCTATAATTTCTTCAACATCGGCTATGAATAGAGCAGCGCACCATTGGTGGTGTTTGGTAGCGGTGTTCGCTCTCTTTCTGACCGGCTGTTCCGGGTCGACTCCTACCCCTGCCCCCTCGCCGACTTACACTTCCATTTCCTCGCCTACACTGCCACCCACGCCCACCCCCGCAGTGGAGGTGGAGTTTCTGGCCTTCCAGTCCAATAGAGAGGGCAACTGGGAGATATATTTGGGGGATATGCTGGGAGGGCCAACCTTCAACCTGACCAACGACCCAGCCGAGGACCGAGCCCCGGCCTTCTCCGCCGATGGCCGGTACCTGGCCTTCGAATCCCACCCAGAGGGCAACTGGGAGATATACATAATAGAGTTGGGGAGCGGGAAAGTTAGGCGGGTCACGGACCACCCGGCTTATGATGGTGCCCCGGCCTGGTCTCCCGACGGTCGATATCTGGCCTTGGAATCCCACCGCGACGGGAACCTAGAGATCTACACTCTCGATTTGATAGCCGGTACTCTCCATCGTCTGACCGATGACCCAGCAGGGGACTACGCCCCCGCTTGGTCTCCCGATGGCCGATGGATCGCCTTCACCACCTGGCGCGAGGGGAACAAAGAGATATATCTGATGGATATCCAGGGGGTCAAGCAACTGAACCTCACTCAGCATGAGGGTGACGATGAGTACCCGGCTTGGTCTCCCGATGGCCAACGGTTAGCCTTTGTCTCTTGGCGGGATGGCAACGGAGAGGTTTATACCGTCGACGTCGACAGCGGGGAGGTTGTGAGGTTAACCCATAACGATCTCCTCGATACCGCGCCTGCCTGGTTACCTGATGGCAGAGAGATCATCTTCTCCTCCTACGATAAGGGTGAGCCCTTCGAGGTTTTCCATGAGTATCGGGGCGGGCATCTCGATTTGGCTTTTTGGGACGGAGAAAGCGGGGCAGTGAAATACCTTCAGGGGAGCAAGGCCGATGAGATGAGTCCTCACTTCGCCCCCAAAGGGGTTAAAGCACCTTCCTGGGCTCCTGAGGTGGCTTTGATGCCCACGCCTACCCCTACCGCGTCCCCACCAAAGGGGGAACCTCCTTACCATATCGTCCCTCTTATGAACATGCTGGAGGGAGGCCCCTACCAGTTGGAGGAGGGGGCAGCGGCCTCGTTCAACGCTCTACGGGCGGAGGTTCTAGCCAGGACGGGGTGGGACTACTTGGGGAAACTGAGTGACGCTTTTCGACCCATCTATATGCACGGGAGAACCCGGTATGGCTACTTCAGTTGGCATAAGACGGGGCGAGCCATCGATCTGCGCTTTGAACTGCTGGATACCAAGGGCGAACAACAGTTGGAACTGGTTAGGGAAGATATCGGTTCCGAGATATATTGGCAGATGTACATTCGCTGCTTCAAGCAGGATGGGAGTCAAGGCGAGCCCTTGAAGGTGGCCCCTTGGCGCTACTGGTGGCAGATAGACCCCGACCTGGACCCAGAAGGGTATGAGCAGGGCGGTCGTCCCAAGCCCATACCGGCAGGCTATTACGTAGATCTTACGGAACTTGCCAAGAGGTTCGGTTGGGAGCGGATCGCCGCCTATACCACCGAGGACTACCATTGGCACCAACATACCCTGCGCACGGAGTATTGGCACTACCAATATATGGAAGGGCTAAGGTGGTACGAGGCGATGTTGGAGATCTACCCCCAAGAGATGCTGCGGGAATATTTCACCTGGGAGAAGGCTCGGGAACTTGGCTTCCCCGACGACCTCCCCCGGAGGAAGGGGATACCGGGGCCTTAGACAAACCTTCTGAGCGATTCGGATAGTGAGGGGCTGGCTCTTGGGGCGATCTCCTTTTACACCTATGCTCTTCCACCACTCAGAGCTTTTCGAGGAAGTCCGTCACCGCTCGAAGAAGAGGAGCCACCTCCCAGGTGCTGAAGCCGAGACCGTGGCCTGCATGCTCGATCAGAACATGTGAGACATCGGGAAGCACCGACAGTGCATGTTCAACATCGCGATCTGTCATGATTCCCCCGAGAGAGGGGTTCCCCTGCAACAGGAGCACCGGACAGGAAATCTGCGGAAGCCACGTATCCGGATTGTCGTTCTCCAGGATTTCCTGTATACGGCCCTCGGCGTGAAACTCCAGCACTTCAGGGTCAAGTTGGCTCAAGGTCTTTGCCCATTCCCGAAGACTAGCGGCATCCACGCCTGGAAGATCTCCATATCGAATTGGCGTATCTTGCCCTGGCACCGATACTGGTATGTCCGCCAGCGAAGAGACCAGCTCTGTCACCGAACGCCCTGAACCAGCAAGACCTCGCAAGGTGGCCCAGAAGCTTATCCTCGCCTCATCGCTTTCCAAGGCCCGGATGCTTTCAATGGAGAGAGGGGTATCGCCGACCACGAGAGCCCTCACCTTCTTGGGGAGTTGCGCAGCAAGCCCAAGAGCGTACAGTCCACCCGCTGAGTGACCGAAGCGGATTGCTGGCTTAGTTAGTTGGTGCTGCACGAAGGCCATGGTATCCGCAAGGTAGTCTTCAGGGCGGTAACGCCCCGGAACCCGGCCTGACTTGCCGTGCCCGCGAAAGTCCAAGGCATAGATATGCCATCTCATCGAGAGGGCTGGGATGATCGGCAGAAGGCCCTGCCAGCGCCCAGTAAATCCGTGGAGCAACACGAGCGGAGGCCCAGATGGTGGCCCTTCTGCATAATTGATCGATACGACTCCCCTATTGAAAGACTGCTCCTTGAGCATCTCCGCCTCCTCCGTCAGCATGTCGGTTAGCGTATAATATTCGAGATTTTCTTTGCTTAATCCGACTTAATAATCACCAGTTCGATTCCATCAACAACCGGCAGTGAGAGATTACGAGATATTCGGAAGAAGATCCATTCTTCGAAAACCTCCTCTAATTCATCACGACATGCCTCAAGGGTATCAGCATTTGCATAGACGCCATCGAAGCCGGGAATCTCTCCATAGAAAGTGTTGTCATCGGGGAGGATTTCATATCTGGCTTTTTTCATTGCCGCGCGGATATATTCTGTTAACATACTGTCCTCCTCGATCGATTTTGAATTGTCTTATGCCTAACTCGAATCAATTTGACTTCAAGGGCATTTTAGTGTGGAGATGAGGCTTTGTCTAGGTCTCTGCTATATCTGGCTCAGCGACCGGCCGCTTCCGCCCCTTCGTATTCTGATGATCTCCCCCATGATGGCTAGGGCTATCTCGGCTGGGGTCTGAGCCCCGATCTCTAAGCCGATGGGGGCATGAATGCGGGCGATGCTCTCTTCTGAATAGCCTTCCTCCTTCAGGAGTTTGAACACCCCCTTTACCCGTCTTTGGCTCCCGATCATCCCTATATAGGCCGCGGAGGAATCGAGAAGCTGCCGCAGGCACTCCGCGTCATGTTTATGGCCTCGGGTGATGATGACGATGTAGGTCTCATTATCGACGGGGAAATCGCGCAGCGTCTTCTCGAAGCTCCCTGCTATTACCTGGTCCGCTTGGGGGAACCGCTCTTGGTTGGCAAAGGTGGGCCGGTCGTCGATCACCACCACCCGGAAATCGAGCATGGCGCCCATCTGGGCCAGGGGAAGGGCGATGTGTCCGGCTCCAGCGATGAGGAGAGTGGGAGATGGTCTATGCACCTCTAGGAAGAGTGCGACGGAGCCTTTATAGTTGACGACTCTGGAGTTGCCTTCCGCTAGGCCCCTCTCCGCTGCCTCCTTGGCCCACTCATCCAGGGAGGGGCTGCCGAGACTGCCTATGGGCTCCTCACCCCGGGCTACGAGGAGTTTCCTCCCTGGTTGACTGAGGTCTCCTTCTAGGGCCGTGACCAAAGCCACTTGTTTCCCCTGGGAGGCCGCTAGCCTCTGGGCTAATTTTCCCTCGGCCTCTCCCCAGAGGTCGATGAAGAGCTCCATCATCCCTCCGCAGGCCTTCTCCGTCTCCCAGGTGATCTCTTCGGTGAGGTCCACCTCCATCAGCCGAGGCTGACCCTCCTCTAACGCCTCTGTCGCCTGGCGTCGAACCTCTGCCTCTCCGCAGCCGCCGCCGATGGTGCCCATCATCTCCCCGCTTCGGCGAATAAGCATCTGGGCCCCCACCTCCCGAGGGGTGGAACCCCTGGTAGCCACGACCTTAGCCAGGGCTAACTTCTCGCCTCGGCTGATAAGGCGCGACACTTCCTCATAGAAGCCTTTCATGATTCGCTCCTCTTGAGATTATACCTTTTGGGCCTAGGAACATCAACCCTCACACTTTTTTGGGATTGACATGGTCTTCTGACTGTGATATACTGGCTTGGGGAAAATCCCCCACTTCCTCTTCAGGGGGAAAATCCTCAATCGGTGTAACGATGAGCCTGAGGTTAGAACCCAAGACTAGGCCGGAGGCTAGACCGCAGACGGTTTTGGCTTCCAAGATACTCCAACTCAACTCTCTGGAGTTGGAACGGGCTATCGCCCAAGAGTTGGCCGAGAACCCGGCTTTGGAGTTAGTAGAGGGGGGGCGCTGTCAGGTGTGTGGCGCCCTTTTCTCTGGGGAGCGGTGTCCCCTTTGCGCCAGGGGAGACGATAGGTATCTTGATAGATCATGGGAGGAGAGGGCCTCAGAGGAGGGTTATGGGGAGGCCTGGGACCCTCTCTCGAAGGCCTCTTCCCCCACTTCTCTGGGTGACTATCTGCTGATGCAGATGCGGCCCCGCCTTATGTCCCAGGAGTTGGCCGCGGCCAACTATCTGGTGGAGAGCCTGGATGATCATGGGCTCTTATCCATAGATCTGGAGGAGTTGGCCCGCCTAGCGGGGAGTAGTCTAGCGCAGATGGAGCGGCTCCTTAGCATCCTCCAGGAGCAGGAGCCTATCGGCATCGGAGCCCGGAGTGTGAAGGAGTGTCTCCTCATACAGATCCGGTATCTGGAGGAGCAAGGAGGAGGTCAGCCTTGGGTGAGAGAGATCATAGAGCGGCATTGGGAAGACCTGGGGAGGGGGCGGTTCGAGGAGATCGCTGAGGCGCTGGGTATTACTACCGAAGAAGTGGAGGAGGCTTTAGAGTTCATCAGGGATAACTTGAACCCCTACCCCGCCCAGGCTTACCACCCTTCGGACCGCTCTCCTCATATCCGTCCCGATATCATCATCCAGGCCCACGAGGGTGACTTCATCATCGAGATCCGAGAGGAGGAGCGGTATCGGTTTCGGGTTAACCCTCTCTATGGAGAGCTCCTGGCCAAGCGGGCCGCAAAGGAGGAGGAACGTGAGCACCTTCGTGAGTATGTGGCCCGGGCTCGTCTCTTCATTAGCAGTTTCGAGCAACGGTGGAAGACCCTTCGTCGCATCATGATCACCCTAATAGAGGAACAGAGGGGGTTTCTGGAAAGGGGGGTGAGAGATCTCAAGCCCCTCACCCGCGTCCAACTGGCTCAAAGCCTTGGCCTCCATGAATCTACTATTAGCCGAGCCATGGCTCATAAGTACGCCCAGATTCCCCAGGGACAGGTCGTACCTCTAGCCGATTTTTTCGATGCCTCGCTCCCGGCCAAGGATCTGATCAAGACATTGGTCTCTCAAGAGGAGAAGCCCTTGAGCGATGGCCAGATAGCAAAGGAACTGACCAGGCGAGGTCTCCCCTTGGCTCGACGAACGGTAGCCAAGTACCGCGAGGCTTTAGGGATACTTCCGGCCAACCTCCGCCGGTCTGGGAGGAAAGCAAGGGGTGGAGAGGATAGGTAAGAGGGCTCTAATTTGGGTTTTGCTTCTCTTAGCCGGGGTCCTGGGCTATTATCTCTGGACTACCCGTACCGCTACCCCCTCGCCTCTCACTCCGGAGGAGCAGGGATGGCTGGCCGCTAAGGGGGAGATAGTTGTTGCCAGTCCCCTAGATCCTCCTTTCGCCTACCTCGATGAGAGAGGGGAGTACGTGGGCTTCGCCCTCGATCTTCTGGATGCGTTAGAGATGGTGCTGGGAGTGGAGTTCCGCTTTTCCCCCATGGGTCGAAGGCATGCTATCCCGGCCTTAGATCAAGGGCTGGTCGATGCGGTTCTGGGCGAGGCTCCCAATCCTGGGAGCGACCAAACACACTCTCTTCCTTACCTCTCTAGCAGCGTGGCCCTTTTTATCTCCGGGGATGACTTTCTGGAACTCGACGACCTGGAAGGGGAAACGGTCGCGGTGGTGAGGAGTGGTCGGGCCTACGAACTCCTAAGCGAGAGAGGAGGGGTCGTTCTCCTCCAAGCAGGGGATGTGGAGCAGGGTCTTATGGAACTTCAAAGCGGAGGGGCGCGCGCTTTCGTGGGGGATGAGAACGCTGGCTTATACACTCTACACCGCCTGGGGCTGGAGGAGATCAAAATCGTAGGAGAGCCTCTGGAACGGGTCAACTACTCTTTCGCTCTCCGCAAGGACGACCGTACATTGCTCAGGGCTCTGGACTACGGGCTTGCTGCCCTTGAAGAGTTGGGTTTGCGGGAGCAGATTCAACGTCGTTGGCTAGGCTTGCCCGTTGAGAGAGGGTCTGAAGCCCCCGGGAGTCCGGTGACGATAGTTTTGGCCGGAGTGGTTCTTTTTCTGGGCAGCCTTGTAGCCTTTCTTTGGAGTAGATCTCTCCGGCGAGAGGTGGCCCAAAAGAGGAGGGAACTTTCGGAAGCGCAAGACAAATATAAGAAACTCTTAGATAGCGCCAACGACGCCATATTGACCATCAGTCCGGCCGATGGCAGCCTTCTAGAGGTGAATCACACGGTAGAGACCCTGACCGGATACAGCAAAGATGCACTCTTAACCACAAGGTTGGAGAAACTCTTGTCTTTGAAGGATCGTCGGCGGGCTATGGAAGGGCTCCAGGCGGCTCTTCTCACCGGTTCTGGGCATCTTGATGACCTGACCCTCTTGCGCAAGGATGGCTCGAATATATCGGTGGAGATGAGAGCAAATGTAGTGGTTTATGATGGCCGGAGGGTGATCCAATGCATCCTCCAGGATGTCACGGAGAGGAAGGAGATGCGGCGCGAACTCCTGGAGAGGACGGAGGATCTCTCGGCTATTAACGCCATCGCTGCCACTGTGAGCCGCTTTGTCGATCTGGAGGAGATCTTAAGCGAGGTCCTGACCAAGGTTCTGGAACTTATGAAGATGGAAGGAGGGATCATATTCCTTATCCGCGAGGAGGATGGAAGGCTCGCTCCAGTGGTCCAAAAGGGGTTTTGGGCTACCGAGGAGGCCGTGGAGATGGCTCGCCAAGTGGCGGAGCTGGGGGAGACCTTAATGGTGAGCGATTTGGCTTCTGACTCCCAGTTGGTAGGGATGAAGGTGAGACGTGGCGAGTGGGGATCTCTGGCCAGCGTGCCCCTCAAGTCGAAGGATAAGGTCCAAGGGGTGATGAATATCTATGGACGGAGCATCCATCGCTTTGATCCTGGGGATCGGGAACTTATCGAGGCTATCGGAAGCCAGATAGGGGTGGCCGTGGAGAACGCTACCCTCTTCCAAAGGTTGAAGAGGACGGTGGGGGAACTCTCGGCGGTGAAGCAGTTCAACGAGAGCGTTCTCCAGAATATGAAAGATGGTCTTTTGGTGGCGGACATAGAGGGGAGGATAACTTTAGCCAATCGGGCGGCGAGCGAGATATTGGGGTATGAGAGTTTGGAGGGGAGGAGGATAGGGGAGGTGTTAGGGGATGAGGA
>Ga0209979_1000487_pt1 | contig 54306 bp, 57 predicted proteins | sample AnhtaG_FD_183114 | JGI IMG/M metagenome (GOLD analysis project Ga0209979, IMG submission 183114) | Deep subsurface microbial communities from Anholt, Denmark to uncover new lineages of life (NeLLi) - Anholt_01485 metaG (SPAdes) (version 2) | ecosystem: Environmental > Aquatic > Marine > Oceanic... | reverse complement strand
TCAAAAATCTTGGGATGTGCCTTGGTTGGGTAACAAAAGAGTTCATTATGATTGGATGGCCTGATTAGGGGCTATTTATAAGACATAAAACCCTGGTGAAAATCGGGGTAAAACGAATAAATTTTTATCTAATGCATGTGAGAAGGACTGAGAGTAGAGATTACTTGTTGATTTTTTCTTTTTTTACTGCTATTTCTTTATCCTTTAAAAATCCCCATCCAACGACAATAGTTATCAGAAAAATATAGACAAAGCATTCCACAAAAGGTGCTGAGATGATTGGAGCTGACTCGTGACCTAACAATAAATAATACAAGTCATGCCTTAAGAAAACTGCTCTTACAAAAACCTTGAGAACGCCAAAAACGATGAAATACAACAACCCAAGAAACTGAATCTGTTTGAAGGTGAAATCATATTTTCTCACAACTACAAACAACGAAATGACGATTAATATTGCCCATAGAAGTTGACTTAGTCTCAAAAAATATGGTATTGAATTAAAAAAGTTCTGTATGTCAATTGGAAAGTAGAAAACAGCTCCTATTTGTATCTGACCGATAAGGAAAACCGCTAAAATATATGGCCAAGTTGGTTTTAGATAATCAATAAAGTTTCTTCCAAATACGGCTGACTTCATATGATCCTCACTCTTGTTTTGTAAGAATGGTAACTACTCCGGTATCTATGTTCGTTAGAGTAAGTGTATTGTCATCATCTGAAAATGAATACTCAAATGTATCACCTAAGTTGGTAAGAACCAGTTTTCCATCAGAAAGCTCAAATGTTCCATCTCCACCAGATGAATAGGTTCCATCTGAAAAAAACGTAATTGACACTGCTTCTCCTTTACCCCAAGCTCCGATAAATTTATCAAAATCGTTGTTATCTTGACTTGTTTGTTTTGTATAAACTGCAATTTTTCCCATAGTTACATCCGTGAGTGTAAGTGTATTGTCATTATCAGAAAAAGAATACTCAAACGTATATATGCCTCCTCCAGCATCATGGTAATTAGTAATCAGTTCCCCTTCAGAAAGCTCAAATGTTCCATCACCTTTTGAGGATGATGAAGTCCCATCCTGGTAAAATGTAACTGATGATAATATTGCATCTTCATTATCGGTTGTCCATGTGCCAATAAGTTTATCGAAATCGTTCCCACCACCTACACCATTTTGTTCACTAGTATCAATTATCTTGAAGCTTTCAATCATTTGATCAATAATGTCTGTGAACTCATTATGATTCGCTTGATCTGACTGATGCATCAAAAGATAAAGTGTGTTGTCTTTAACTGTCCATATTTCAAGTTGTCTCCATGTATACAGATCATATGCAAATGTAAAAATTATTTTATATGCTGGAAGACCTGAGAGCGTTGCTGAATCTTCATATATTATGTTAAAATCTGAATATGCAGGTTGTATACTCAAATTTTCGATATGAGCCTGTTTAAACAAATCCATTGTCATTGAATCAATTATTAAAACAGATATCATTAAATTACCAGTTTTTGTAGGCTCAGCAGATGGAGAAGAAAACAGAGCTAAAACACCAGGTACCTGCTGTGGATTCTCATATTTGTTCCACGTAGAAGGATATTCGATGCTAATTCCTTTTTCTGTATTTTCATAGGTGTAAAAATCAGGTTCATTGCCATCTCCATTTTCAGAACTTTTTTCTTCACATCCACTTAAACCAATAACCAACATCATAACAACTATTCCAACTATCACTAATTGTTTTTTCATTTAATTCTCCTCAAAGTTCATAACAATCCATCATTAAAAAACTTATTTCTCTTATAAGCAATTATAGATGCTGGGCTTGCAGTTTAATTATCAAAAAGGTGTTATACTGTGTAACTGTAAATAGTCTAAAACATCTTTTGATACTCTTGGAAAAAAAAGAGGGAAGAGAAATTATTTTTTCAAATATACTTTCCGAATACTCTGTTACTACTTTCATCGATGACAAATTCTCTCGATTCCAAAACACTGTATTTATCAACTTCTATAAATGGGATCATATTAATATGCATGCCTTCGTCATATTGTATCCAAGCTCCGTACATAGATGCCTTCAAGGATTCATTACTACCATTGTCCTTAAACAATCGCAGATTATCTGCACCTTCCACGCCAAAATCGAAAACAATTTGAAAGTCCATATCTGAAGATGAAGAGGCACATTCTACTGGAATCCATCCGTCACTGCTAATATTCTTCCCAACAAAAACCTCAGCCCATCCATGAGCCTCAGTATCTAAAATCTCGCTATTTCCTTCTACTACAAATCCACTTATAAACCGTGCAGGTATGCCTATTGAGCGGCAGAGAGATATGTATAGAAATGAAAGATCATCACAATCTCCCATTCCTAACTGATAAGTCGTATTTGCAGGTTGAACGCTGTTATCAACCGTATGTGCTTGATATGCAATATTTTGTTTAAGCCAAATAAAAAGTTCTTTCGCTATGTTAAAAGAGTTGGTGCTATTTGCCTGGTTTAATATGGCTTGAGCAGTTGATTTAATACTAGGATTATCTGGATCAATATAAACCATGTTTTCTACTGACTGCTCGTGACAATACTGGTTAAAGATGTCAGGAAAGTCGGTTTTAATTTCTTGTAACGTTAACGCCCCAGCGCCATTCAGATTAGAGACTAGAAAACTTTCAGCCTCGACACTGGCCGTTATTCCAAGTCTATAAATATTATCTCCAGTTCCACTTATATTCCAACATATTCTACTATTATTTGCCGATGTTGTATTGTCATAATCGTAGTCATATAATATGTCTGTAATCGTTGCTAATCCAAGGACAACTTCTGGTTTATCACAATTATATTTTATCATATACTCCCCAATGCCACTACAGTTTATCTCATACCCATAGCTAATTGTGTAGCTGATTTTTGTAGTAATCTCATAATAGGTTGTAGTTATAGAGAGATCATCAAAGTTAAAATTCTCTAGACATCCGGAAAGGCCCAATACACATAAAATAAGAATCAAACCTATGATAATACCTTTTCTTTTGCTCATATAAACATTTCTTCTTCTCTTACGCAATAAACCAATGGCTGATAAAACCAGTGTTATCATAATTATTAGTAATCCTTTCTTCATTCCCATCTCCTCATTTTCAAATATATCACTTCTTTATAAACCTATACAGAAACTTTGTTTTCTCCGTCTGAAATTTGAGCGATTGCCCTTTGAAATATGTAAAGTCAACTAAGATTACTAACGTCGTTCGTCAATATATGATTTGCTGAAAAATAGCAATGAGTGTCTCTAAATATCAAGTGTAGAACAATATGTTCTCTCCTTAGAAAAATGTTAGCGATGTGTATTTACTTTACACCATGCCGAAACTCTATTTTCCTCATCTGAAATGCAAAGTTTTTTAAAGGAAACTTTAATGCAGAATATCATATATGCGAGGTGGACATGGGATGAAAACTCAGTTATTAGTTAGTTTAGTTGTTATCGGGGCATTAATATTTTCTTCAACTTCAGTTTTTGCTGCTGTTTCATTGCCCGATGAGGTTCCAGGCATTACAACTCAAACAGCACAAAAAGATAAAGCTGCAATTGTTATGATACAATCCGTTGTAACTGGAACAGTATCATGGCCTTCTTTTACTTTGCAAGTAGCCGGAGGGGGATCAGGTAGTATTGTTGGAACATGGCAATCAACAGATGGAACTGACACTGTAACTTTCTATGGAAACGGAGAATTCAACGGAAATTATATAGGAGGAGGGGTTTCAACACCCTACAGTGGAACCTATTCAACACAGGGAAACACACTCACAATAAATTATCTCTCTCCACCTCCACAAAACACAGTATACTATACATATACTGTCACAGGAGACACACTTAACCTACAAGGATACCTTTATACAAGGATAGGTGGCGCTGCCTCAACAGCCGATGATATCGTTTCAATTGCAGAAAATTCCGTGTTTGTTAAGGATACTGGATTAGATGCAACTATTGAATCAGATCAGGTTGCAGGCGGTGGTAGTGGGACCGGTTTTATAATCAACCAAAATGGTTATATTGTTACAAATGCTCATGTGGTACTTGCTGATGAGGATCCGACGTCTGTGGTTATAAATGCACTTGTAAATAGTTTTGCAAACGCGTTATATGAAGAGTTTTCACAATATTATAACATTCCCGAAGACGACAGAAATCAGGTGATTGCAATACTGCTCGGTAAGTTCTTGGATTATTTTGGGGATAATGGCCAGATTTCTGATGTCACAACAGATTACTATGTTTTTAGTGGAGTAGGCTCTCCTGAAGAAGACATAGCAGCAAAAAGCTGGTCGGCGGTTGTGAAAAAACAGGGTACAGCATATACTGAAGTCGGAGGAGAGGACAGCTGGGGAAAAGATATAGCCATTATTAAAGTTGATAAAACCGGTCTTCCGACAGTTACCTTAGGAGATTCAAGCAAGGTTCAGGTTGGAGATTCTGTATTTATTATTGGATATCCTACTATAGGGGTAGAGGAATTTTTCCAGCCAGAATCTATACTCGAACCAACAGTCACACAGGGCGTGATAAGTGCAAAGAGAACACTAAAAACAGGGATTGAAGCAATCCAGACCGATGCGGCGATAAATCATGGAAATAGCGGAGGTCCAGCATATAATGACAAGGGAGAAGTAGTTGGCATTGCTACATTTGGCGCAGGACCAGAAACAGGGATAGCTAATATAATGTTCTTGATGCCAATAAATCTTGCAGAAGAATTCATGAACGAACTGAATGTTGAGAATGACCACATCGTTCTTGATACCAGATATGCTGAAGCACTAAACGCATTTTGGAACAGAGATTGTTATACAACAATTGATAAAATGAATGAAGTTCTTGCTCTATATCCTGACCACCCCTATGCACAAGAATATATCACTGAATGCAATCGTGCTATAGCAGCCGGAGAAGTATCAAAGCCAGGAACACCTGGTTTTGAACTCATCTTTGCTATCTGTGCAATAGCATTGGTTTTGTTCTGGAAACGAAAAAGATAATCAGTTTTTACACTGATTTATTTCTAAATTGTAGTGTTGACATAGGGTGTAGAAAGGTATAATTGTAGAAACCTCAAAATATCTTTGGTATTCTGGAGCCGTCTACCAATATATTTTTTTCCAACTACGACAACAGAAGATACAGATGAAAATATTACTTTTAATGCATCAGGAACTTACGATGTCGAAGGTGATAACGTCTCATATTATTGGGACTTCGGAGATGATATGAATGGTACAGGTCCAGTTGTTATTCATAGTTATGCTGAGGTGGGAAGCTATTGGGTAAGACTCACGGTGAGTGATGGTGAGTTGGAGTCTACAGAACAAATACATGTTACGGTTAACCAACAAGGTGGACAGAGAAACGGAAGTAATTAAGATATTTCATTTGTTCCCTGAGTGGGCCTATAGTGCTCGCAATTATATTTCTCATTATTTTTAGCATAGTCGGTGCATTAATATCCTATTTTATCAGAAAAAATAAAGTTATAAATTAATAATGTATTCAAGTTACAGGCATGGGATCGTAATGAAAGACGAAGATAAAAAAGCATTTCTCGAAGATTACAAGAAATCTGACGTATCAAAAAAACTTGATATGTGGTATTATGCATTGGAACAAGAGGCATTATGGGAAGAGATCATTACGGAAATATCAAATATTGCAACACTTAAACAAATAGGAAAAAGTAACAAAGCTTCTGAATAAAAAGAAATCAAAGGTTCTCATATGAAGGAAGAAGATAAAAAAGAGTTGATTGAAGAGTTCGAAAAAGCAGATGGTTCAAAAAGACTTGATATATGGGATTATGCATTAAAACAACAAGTCTTATGGGAAAAAATTATTACTGAAATGCAAAATATTGCAAGAAAGCAAGGCGTCGACAAAAAATTAGAGAAGATGGCAGAAGAGGAAATAAAAAAATTAGATGAGGAATAGACCGCATCAAACCATATTATTTTTTTCTCCACCACAGTTTTTCTAAATAAAATCCTGATATACTGGAGTAGTTGTAATAATTTTTTTGGGAAATGTTTAAGTTTTATTATTGGATTCAAAAGAAAACAAGATGGAGAAGATGATAAGAATGAAGTGTAGTAAGTGTGAATTTGATGACGGGATTTATCTTATGCGCAATAAAACTGACTACATATGCATATTCTGCCTCAAGAAAATACCAGATATAAATATAGGAGACTTGTTTGATAATAGACAACTTCGGATCATTGGTGATATATTAGATAGAGAAGGTTGTATTCAGTTGTTTGCCCCCAATAAAACAAAGATAAATTCCCCCGATAACGAGAGTTGACTGAGATAAGATGCATTAAACCTGTTGATATGCACGAAAGCTCCCTATTCAACGGGAGAAATAGGGTTTATGAGTGGTTAATTATTTCTTTTTATAAAATGAAATTGCCGTTTTTAATTGTATAAATTTTGAAATACTGCTTAAGGAGTATTTGGACTTGATGAAGGATTAAGTTCGATTTTAAACCATGGAAAGCTTATATCTGCGCCTCTTAGTAATCCTCCAATAATATGAAGAAAGAACATAGGCCTTCCCCAATAGTTATGGAACCATTTATCTCCAAGACAATTTATCCATGTAGCTTGTCCTACATCATTGTTTAAAAAATTGTTGTTTGTAATTACAGTCTTTTGTGTATTTACAACCACAAGGCCATATTCAGTGTTGTTCTCACACGTGTTTAGTTCAACTTCGTTTTCTATTCCTACATCAACAACTAATCCATATCCATTATTCTGAAGAATATTTTCTTTTATTCTATTTTCATTGCAGTCAAGTAATTGTATTCCATGTAAACCGCAGTTTGTAACGATATTATTATATATGGAGTTACCATCAGATAAACTTAGAAGAATGCCATCCTCCTCAATATTATCAATTATGTTGTCCCTAATGTCATGATTTGTTTCAAGAACAGTATATCGTTTAATCCATATGCCGTAATAACATTCAGAGATTTCATTATTAAGAATTGTTATATCTGAACTTTCCTCGCCTACGTAAATCCCAGCATCTAAATCAGTCAATCCACTATTCGTAATTGAACATTTTTTTATAGTTACATCAGAGGCTCTTATTATAACAACAATACCAATTCCTTCACCATTAATAATTGGTATGCCAGTATCTGTACCATTTATATCTCCTCCATGCCAATCTAGTGTAATTTCCTTGTCTATTAGAATATTTCCGAAATATTCTCCACTTGCTACTTTGATATCATCACCATCATCTGCGTTGTCAATTGCATACTGGATGCTACAATATGGAGCAGATAATGTACCATGACCTGGACATTCTGCATCATCATCCACATATATGGTTTCTCCAATATTTAATGGTTCTAAAGTATCAGCTAAAACTTGATATTGGAACCCTCCAATACAAAATAAGATCAACAGAGCCACAGCACATTCTTTTCTTAATAATTTTCTTCTCATAACTCTTTCCTCCACAAAAATGAATCTGAAATATATATTTAAAGTTATTTATTGCAATATTTTCATATAACTGCATCATAGTCATTAATTAACATGATTTATTGGTTAAATAAAGAAAAGAAAGAATTATTATCTTTCAATTTCAAAGGATATTTTCATCTCAGCCCTGTAAAGAGCTGCTTTATCATTTTCGATTTTAACATCAAATTTTGTGACCTCTGCTCTTCGTATTTTCCTCACGGTCTTTGCTGCTTCAGTGATAGCATTTTTTGCGGCATCTGAAAAACTTTTTTTCGATGTACCCACTATATCTATTATCTTATATATGCCCATTCATAAATCACCTCATGAATCAATAAGGAGAGGCATTACTTAACTCTTTTTGTAAAATCAAAAGATGGAAACATCGAGATGAAGGAAATGGGGGTAATCTTCCTGTTAAATGTACGATCTTATCGTTTTTTAACATCATGCTTTTTACTTTGTCTTTACTTTAAAAAAATAGATACTCGTCGATGGTAATACTTCAGTAAAATTGCACTAGATTAAATATCCTCTACAAGTTTTTGTTGATTTTATATAATGTCCTTCTAACTTCTTATTGTATTCACTCCAGAGAATAATAAATAAGTCGTTGTCGCAAAAACAACACTTGCATCCATCTGTCAAATCACTATAATCCATATGTTTTGAGCATAAAGAACAATAAAATAATGGGTTATCTTCTCTTTTCGTCTGATTTGAGTTGTTATGAATTTTTTCTCGATGTTTTAATACACCTTTTAAATTGTTAAAGGAAATTTTTTCCAATCTTTTATTCGCTGCTTTTAAATTAACCATAATATAAATAACAACATATTAATATATAAATCTTATTAATAAAATTAATTATTGGACTCATTCTCTTAAACAGAATAGACGTTTACAATTCCACTTACTAAAAAAGAATCAATTTTAAGAAGAGTGAGAGTACATTTTTTTCATGACCAAAAGAACAAGACAACAACCGATTCCAAACGCATTCGCAACAATGATAGGCAGCCCTTCGACAAAAACACCATACAGCAACCACAACGTCATACCAACTGCAAGCATTATCGGCATGTAATAGGAGACATCATCCAGCTCTTTTGTTCTATACCCCCGAATCAACTGTGGTATAAAACCAAGCGACGTTACAGCACCAGCTGTCATGCCCAATAATACAACGGTATCCATAATATACACTTCATCAAAAAAACAATATTAAATCTTTCCAAAATATCTACACCTACTTTCTCACAATCAACGACAAAAACTAAGGATTACAGCAAACGTTTTGTATTCAACACTACTTTTCGTATTTTTCTTCTCAAAAACGTATAGAATAACAACCCTACAACTGCTGAGACAAACGATACACCAACACCTAAAAACATAGAACCAAACCACAACCCAAATCCAAAAACACCAAGAACTCCAAGAGAATCAATGGCACCTATTGCTCTCTCACTTTTTTTAATCGCATCGTGTTCCTCCTCCTATTATACAATTTTAAGAAAAACAGTCATCAAATGATATGTTTCAGTGTTTTTTTCTCCTCCAGCATAGGGTTTTATCTCACAAATTGAACATCTAAAAAGATAGGATAAGGGTGATCTAGTTAACTTCTAAACCACCACGTACAATCCCAAAAATCCACGAAAACGAACCAAGTGGACCTATATCCCAACGTCGTTCAAATGCAAAATCATCGACTGTACATTTTTTAAGTCTAATGACGCCAGTGATCTTCTCCATGCCAGAAATCGTAAAATAATGCAACAGGATGGCACGAAACGTTATTTCGGTTCCCTTCTGTCTAACGTTTGAAACAAACCCTCTAATAATCGTCCGACCAAATAGTGAGTCATCTTCTTCATTTTCTCTCTCAATTGTCATTCCCGCTGCAAGAGGTACTATTGTTATCATCAACATACACATCATTAATGCTACGATTTTTGTCTTCATTTTATATTCCTCCATACAACTAATATCTACAATTCCATATACTATCCCTTAATATAAATGTTTCCTTTCAAAAAGGAAAAGATGGTTCCACTCTCTTGATTAGAGAAATTCTCGAAATTTCTCCAGATCTGGATTTACCACACCACATTTTTTAACTGAAAAAATATCTTCAAGCAAATGAATCTCACTGATCACATGTTGATATTCTTTTGTCAACAGTTCACTGAATTTTTTTGCATTTTTAATATTACTTGCTGTGAAAATAAGCATCCAGTCATAATGACCATGAAGATAGCTACTACAAATAACATCGACATCGATTTCTTCTCCTTTGAAATGCATTGTCAAATCAATTATTTTATTAATAGCATCCCCAATTGGTTTATTCGACCGTTTAATAAGCATGATATATCGCTTCATATCAAGCTTTTCATTATCCACAACTGCATAGTACCCCCAGATTGTCTTGTTTTTCTCAAGCCGTTTTATGATTCTCCATACCTTCTGCCGGGAAAAACCACATCTTTTCGCGATTTTATCAATACTCTCCTTTGAGTTCTTCTGCAGCTCCCGAATTACCTTTTTTTCATCAGCATCGATTTGTTCCCTACTATTTTTAGGCATAATTTTCCCTTCAATACTACAACATATATAACAATTACTTTTTTAAAGCTCTTTTTTCTTCTGTCGTTCTTCCAAATCCTCTCGACTATAATATTTCCTCTGACAACGAGGGCAAATAATTGGCGATTCCTGCATCTTTCGAATCCAGCGATGCCCACAAAACGGACAATTCTCTTTCTTCATAACAATGCACTTTATAATTCGTAATAATTAGGGTTATTTAAAAATATATTCCTCCCATATTTTAACAATTTAAATAACTGCTATCCCATATAAATGTATGCCTCAGTTCGTTGCATTTTCCAAAAAAATAGTATGTTATCTGATTTTATTGCGACCCCGTGCAATTTACGCTAATGCTTCCGTTATCACCAGAAATTTCAAATGTTGCAGATTCTGTGACATCAGATGTAGTTTCAGATATCCATGGACCATCATTAACATAAGCAGAAAGAGTTACTTTATGTTGGTTCTTCGGAATAGTCAGATCATTTTCATTAATGTTAAAAGTCATTGAATCATCAGTTAATAATGTATAAGGAGTGTTAAGGCTTCCTATATTATAATAATCATCAATTATAAAATAATATTCTACGGAATCACTATAATTATTTTCAACAGTTACCGAAAATGTTCCTCCTCCAGATGACGTACCATTTGTATCAAATGGATTAAACAATATCATTGCTGCAACAGCAACAAGTACTATACCGATGACAGAGATGATCATTAACACTTTTTTTCCTGGCATTTTGAGTTTACTTGGAAGCCTACGAGATATCTTTGGCAATGCAGCCTTGGGTTCTACTTTTTCTACAGATTTCGGTTCCTCAAGAGGTTTTGTTTCCTCAACTTTTTCGATAGTCTCAGCTTTTTTGACGCCTGTTTTTCTCTCTTTTTCAGATTTAGGCATGATAGTCTTTTCAGAAGAATCCCATTTTTTACCACAGTCAGGACAGAACATGAAATTTTCTTTTAGTTTAAATCCACAATTAGAACAAATCTTAGGTTTAATCAATTTCTTCCCACAAAATGGACAAAACTGAAATCTTTCTTCAACTTCTTTTCCACATTCTTGACAAGAAATTACCATCTGACCCACCGAATTCAAATTAAGAATATATTACTCCTTATAAAACTACATCTACTATATCAAAAAGCAATATTGTATTAGGACAGAACTTTTTTATCTATCTTAAAATTGTTAATCGTTGTATAGAGAAATAAGTTTTTGTTTGATTTAATCACACATTTCTATTTTGTTAATAACCTAATTTTTGTAAATAAACACAAAGATTATAGGCTTCTCTCTATTTCAACTCTTTTATGATTGCAATTGTGTATCCTAGTGTTGATGAGATTCAGTATTATAATACTATTGCAATTGAAATGTTTAGAAAAAGTAAACGGGATCAAGCAAAAACAATTAGTGTTTCTTATATACAAAGAGCTATAGATAAAACAAAAATGAATCCTGGAGACATATATGATAAAGCGGCACGATTGCTCTATGAATTAACACGCATACATGCTTTTGAAAGTGGAAACAAACGAACTGCCTTTCTCTCAACAAAAAAGTTTGTCCTCAAGAATGATACCTTCCGTAGTGAGGTATTTTGAACAGTTATTGATTGGCGTGTATTAGGAGTACCTCGGGGTGCGACGCGGTAAATTGCACCTCAGTACAGATGGTACCTCAAGAATGAAGGAAAATTTAATATACCCGATACAATAAATAATGTTAAGGTAATGATTGGTATAAGAGAAAACTATTATTCTCAAAATGAAATAAAAGAGTGGGTTATGAATGGCAAAATCAAAAAATTTGAAAGATAACATTTCAGAAGAAACTAGGAAAAAAATTGCTGATGAAGAATTTCGAGAAATCGTTAAAATAGCAAATGGTCATAAAAAAACGCTTAGTGCGTTAGCCAAGCATTGAATAAATATTGTTAAAATGTGTTATTTTTTAGAATTAATGTTCATTCCATGATCTAATTACTAAACTCTTCTAGAATTCTCTCCTGTTGACCTATGCAATTCCCGACGGGATCATATTCTTCTAAAAGCGGTATGAAAAACGGATCTTACTAATGATTTCATATTCAACATAAACCTTTAAATAATTTACAAACTTCACAAATATGTAAAACAATATGATCCAAAATAATGTGTGATTTAATCACGCAAAAATAAGCCTTTGAGACAACATTTTCTTCTTTTTTCGATAGTTATTTAAATGCCCATTTTATTATTTATTTTGGTGAGGAATTAAGGTGAGGATACAAAACGATATTTATGTTTGCGGCGTTTTACAAGATGATTATGTAGTATATACTGTCTGTAAAAACGAGGATGAATTGGAAAAGATTAAATAAACTTTTTTTTAATTATAATCTCTTTCTATGTAACTTTATCTAAGAGATTGAAAAAGTGTATTAGGGTTTTGATTTTTTCTACATAAATATTAAATCAGGTATAGGATTTCAGCTGGTATGATCAAGGCAATTGTATTTGACTGGGGCGGGGTCTTAATTGATCATCCCGTTGCAGAGATGAATTCATATTGTGCACAAGCATTAGATGTTGATATCAAATTACTCATGCAGACATTTTTAAAATACAAAACATCCTATCAAAAAGCACTAATCACAGAAGATGAAGTATGGCAAAAAATAATCAATGAAATAGGAGGAAACAAGCCAAATACTTCTTCATTGTGTAGAGAGGCATTACAGGCATCGTATTCTCCGAAAAAAGAAATGTTTGATTTAGCAAGAAATCTGAAAAACAATGGGTATAAAACAGGTTTGCTTTCTAATACTGAAATTCCGATGATGGGTTTTTTTAAAGAACAAAAATATGATATGTTTGATGTTACTGTTTTTTCATGTGCTGAAGGAACTGTGAAACCTGAACAAAAAATCTATGAAATACTGCTAAACAGATTAGAGGTAGATGCATCTGAAGCAGTGTTTATTGATGATATACAAGAATTTATTAACGGTGCGCAAAATATCGGGATGAAAACAATCCTTTTTGAAAGCCCAGAGCAAGTAAGAAAAGAATTAGATTTATTTGGAGTAAAAACATTTTAAGATAAACAAAATGATTTTAGAATCTATAAAACTAAATTCTTAAGATAATTTTTTTGTTACATGCAGGTGAAGTATTATATTGATTTATATTACATGGTTATAGAAGAATTTATAAAATATGTGAATGAATCTATACGGAGATGGATTATTAGTGGTAATACAAACAGAAATTGAAAATTCATTGACACAGAGTTATCCTATGTATACAAAGGGTAACACAACAACACTGCAACTATTTATCTTTGTTTTATCAATTACGTTTAGATTCAAAATAAACGCTTTCTCTGGTTCGTAATGTTGAATGAAACTTCTAAAAGATCTAGTAATCTTTGGCTTTATTTTTACTTCTAAAGGAATTATATCTTTTTTATGCTCTACAACAAAATCAACTTCTGTTTTAGCAGTTGTTCGCCAATATCTAACTTTATGAGACTTATTCAACTCGTTGTGTATAAAATTTTCATAAAGTTTATCAAAGATTAAATTCTCAAAATTTTCAAGAAGATAATTTCTAATTCCATAATCAAGAAAATATATCTTCGGATTCTTCCTTAATTCATTTATCAGATTTTTATAAAATGGTTTTACAATAAAGATGACAAAAGAATCTTCAAGCAATGGAACAATCTCTCTAACCTCATGATATTTTAGCCCAGAGTTCATACTTAATGTTTCATAGTTTACGACATTTCCAGAAATAGAAGAGATTGTCTTTAGCAATCTTACAACCTTTTCCCTATATTTTATTCCATACATAGCTACGATATCTTTTTCAACATAAGTGATAAAAAAGTTTTTTAAAAGTTCTTTTTTCTTATCATAGTTTTTTTCTAGAACTATTCTAGGATATGAACCAAATGTTAAATACTCGTGTAATAATTTGTTTAAGTCATCTAAAAAAACAGTTCCTTCTAAATTGATTTCTTTTTTGTCAAAATCAATTCTTAGCTTCTTGTATAAGCGTTCATATTTTTTATCTCGACTTCTTAAAAATTCCAAAAAACTAAATGGGTATAAATTTAAGAATATGGCTCGTCCTACAAGATAAGAACCAAGGTTTGTCAAATCAAAAGATGATGATCCAGTAATGATTAATTTGATATTGTTAAAGGAGTCATATGCTAATTTCAATTTTTTCCCAACATCTTTTACATACTGTACTTCATCTAATAAAAAATAATGCTTCTTCTTAGAAGTTAACTGAAACTCTATGAATTCTTTTACATTTTCTTCAAACTTAATTCTTGTAAGATCATCTTCAAAGCTTGTATAATGAATCCTACTATCGTCAACGCCTTTATTTTTTAAAATATCTTTTATTCTCATTAGAATGGTTGTTTTACCACTCTGCCTTGCTCCTCTTATTGCTACTATCTCTCTGCTTTCCAGCCATTTTTCTACTTCTTTTTCTATTTCCCTTTTTATATAAACCATATGTTAAACAATCTCCTTTAACTTTATATATTTTTCTATTTTATTAAAAATAACTAAGTTATTTTAAAAAATAATATACAAGAATTTATTAACGGTGCGCAAAATATAGGGATGAAGGGAATTTTATTTGAAAATCCCAATCAAGTAAAAAAAGAGTTATTATCATTTGGCGTACACATTAATTACAAGTTGAATAAAATGAAGATTGTAACAATTGTTGGCGCACGACCGCAGTTTATCAAATGTAGTCCTGTTTCAAAAGAAATTCGTAAAGATCATGATGAAGTTTTAGTTCATACAGGTCAGCACTATGATTATGAAATGTCAAAACTTTTTTTTGAAGAGCTCGGCATTCCAAAACCTGATTATAATCTTGATGTCGGTTCAGGACCGCAAGGAAAGCAAACCGGAGAAATGCTGATAAAAATAGAAAAAGTTCTCTTAGAAGAAAAACCTGACTTTGTTTTAGTTTATGGAGATACAAACTCAACACTTGCAGGTGCTCTTGCTGCTACAAAACTACATATCAAGGTGGGCCATGTCGAGGCAGGACTTCGAAGTTTTGATACATCGATGCCTGAGGAGATAAATCGTGTTTTAACAGATCGTGCTTCTAGTGTTCTTTTTGCTCCTACACAAACTGCTGTTGAAAATTTACAGAACGAAGGCATTACTAATGGCGTATATCGTACAGGTGATGTGATGTATGATGCATTGCTTCATAACGTTACAATTGCAGAAACATCAGCCATATTAGAAACACTAGAAATCAAACCTAAAAAATATTTTTTAGCAACGATTCATCGTCAATCCAACACAGACAATGCCAAGAATCTTTCTCATATCCTTGAAGCATTTTCTCATGTTGAGGAGAAAGTCATTTTTCCTGTTCATCCGAGGACTCAGAAGTTTATAAAAACCTACGGATTAGAAGAAAAAATAAAGGATAATGTATCACTTGTCAAACCAGTTGGCTATATTGATTTCTTGTGGCTCGAAAAAAACGCTAAAAAGATTCTCACTGATTCTGGTGGGATACAAAAAGAAGCGTATTTATTAAAAATTCCTTGTATTACACTCAGGGAAAATACAGAATGGATTGAAACCGTTGAGGATAAATGGAATGTTTTAGTAGGTGCTGATAAAGAAAAAATAATTGATGCCGCCAAAAGTTTTACACCTCCTCAAAAGCAAAGTAATCATTTTGGTGATGGAAAAGCAAGTGATAAGATTAAAAAGGTCTTAGATGGATTTCAAAAAATGTAATCAATACATTGAAAGTTATTTGGATTTAAGCGGGAATAAAAAGAAACAAGCTGAAGAATTTTTAGAACAAACAAAAGAGAAAAAAACAAGACAAAAAGACTTATTTGATAAATTGAATAACTTTTACTTTTTTGAGGTTAGAAAAAAACCTCTCCAATATTCTCCAAAAAATGGAATATTTCAAAAAGGCGTTGATGTCCAATTAGCAGTTGATTTGGTTTCTAATGCCTATCTAAATACTTATGATATTTCGGTAATATTTTCCGGAGATATTGATTTATTAGAATCATTAAGAACTGTGAAAAATTTAGGAAAACATGTAATATTGATATCTCATGATGAAACTGTTGCAAGAGATATGAAAAAAGAGGCTGATTTTTATATTGAGATTTGTACATTGCATGACAAACAACTGGACCTGTTTTACTCACGAATTCCAAAAATAGAACAAAAGTGATAAAAATAGCAAAAATAAAAAATAATGGGCTCTTAACTTGCAGTACATATTCCTGATGTGGTCATCTTTACATACAATTTTCTGTTTGGCAATAAAACATGATAATAGTTAATCATTTTCTTCTATAAAACTGATAAACAGCCTCTAATCATTGGATATTGCTACAAGTCTAAGTTTCTGACTATTGAAGTCATCAGAAATAACTAAAGTTATACCTTAAAAACTACTCAAAGATTTTTAAAAAGGAAGTACTCAATCATACATTAAATAAATCTTGTAAAATACATATCATATGTAAAAGAAATGAACAAATTAAATAATGCTTTTCAACGATTTATACCATCATACGTTCTTGATATTACTAATATACAACCGTTTAGACTTGAGGCAAAATCAGCAAACAATCGAAAAATTTTTCTCCTGTTTGACCTCGCAAATCCGGTTTTGTTTGACTCACTTCACCACATCCCAGTATCCGCCCTTTGCTGGACCAACGCGTTTGAGTAAACCTTTTTTCTTCAAAGTATTCATATGTTTTTGAATTGCAGATGGATTCATCTTCAGTTTAGCAGACAATTCCCTTCGAGATATTTTAGGGTTCCCAGCAATAAGTTGGAGTATTTTCTGTTGATTTTCAGAGAGATCTGACCACTTTTCTGACCACTTTTCTGACCACCCTTCTTTTACCATCTCTCTTCGTTCAAAAACCACTAAAAAACCAGTTTTTAATAGTGTAAATTCAACATGAATACCGTTTGCGGTGCATTCATCGTAGATTCTTTTTAACCCTGAACCCCATCGCTCAATCTCTTTAGACAAATATAGTACATGAGCTATTAACGGATTCCGAAGTACTGATCGCTCCCTCCCTTGTATGAAATCCATCGGTACTAACCCTTCAGGAAATGATCCAGGGTTATAGATCTCAAGCCGATCCTTGAAAATAGCAATCTCATTGCTCTTTGGCACCATATAATCCCGGTGACAAATAGAGTTCACCAAAGCCTCCCTCAATGCATTAATGGGTATCTCAGGAACCTCCTCACGTTCCAGTTTGCCAAACTCTACACCCCATCGTAAATTATTTTTGAGATACAACTCTGATTGTTCAAGGACATCAAAAACAGTTCCCTTAATTTGTTTGATATCAAGAAACGTTGACTTGTCAGTACCTGCAAATATCGCTGCTTGTACCTCCACGGGATTCTCATCACAGAATAAAACCTCAGCTGCCTGTAGCAGCTTCCCATCTTCAACAAGACCAAGTTTTTTCAGAATCGTAGGCACATCGCTGTAGTCAAAATCAATCCTGCCGGCAAGATTAGCTTTTTTGATGAAATTATGCATAACATCTTCGTTAACATCATCAACTCCTAACCGAGAAGGTTGATTATCCCACCGTAGCGAATCCCTGCTCTTCTGTATAATGAGTCTCTTTATTTCTTGCGGACTCAAACGACGATCTTCATCACCAACACGAATATACGCTCGCCCATTGGCATAATAGGGTACCTCAGATCCACTGAACTCAACCAAAATACAGTCTTTTCCATCAATGATTTCCTTTGTTATTGTTGGGTAAATCTTTGGCTCAATGGCATTGGATATTGATTGAGAGACATCTCTCAGGGTCTTATCACTCACCTGCTGACCCACAACGTAGCCATTTTTCTCGATACCAAAATACATCACTCCCTGCTGGTGTTTATTAAGAATAGCTACAATAGAAATCATCGCTTCCTTCATCTCAGACGTAGACGTTTTCAACTCCACTGTCTCTGATTCTTTAAATTTCATACCCAATCTCATCCAAATTCTTTCTAATAGCTTCTTCTAGTTGAGCTGATTCAGAAAATTGTTCATGTAACTGCTTTGTCAACCCCTGCATTTTTCATCTTACCTTTTTCAATGAGCAACAGATTCTCAAGAATCTTCTTTTGATCAAGAACTTCACTAATATGCACTCTGTCCAAAAATGTTTTAAATTTATACCGGTCAAAATCACTATCAAATTCAAACTTTTCATTTGGTGTTTCATCAAACCGTATGACCCATTCTTCTCGAAATAAATCCCTAACCTCATCTCTATTTAATTGCTGTGAATTTTGCCCTTTTCTCAGATAGAATTTACCATTCACTGAATATGGTTTCTTCTTTCCCGCAGGGACATTTACCACAAGCACATTATCAGGCATATGTGTTGTTACAGAAAATGGGTGATCCATATTACGCGCATAATCTTGTATCTTTGACTTTGTAGTATTTACATCAGAAACACCTTTGATCTTTTTATCATTTGAAACACCCACGACTATCTTTCCACCATTGGCATTTGCAAATGCGCATATCTCTCTAGCAAGAGAACTACTTACAGATTCCTTGAATTTAAGATTATATCCTTCATCTTGATTAATAAGAAACTCCAATTCACTATTCATGTCCTAATTCCTTCAGATATACCTATGGCAACTCACAATTTCATAACGTCTAATTATTTAAAAACCCATTTCTTTACTGTTCTATCTTGGTAGTTCCATTGGTTTATAAATATTGGATATGAAATGGTTCGTAGATTCTGCAGAGGCATAAGTTATGGGTTTGAGAAATGCTTAGGCCATAGGTTCTGAAAATAAAATGGGTCACGAATTCTGGAAATGGGTTTAGGATGAACTGTGATTTTAGGTACCGGATTTTGGAAGAGACTAAAACACATGTTGAATGAGGTTTTTACGGAGTAAATGCAGGGATGTGGGTCTCAGATTTTGGAAGGGACTGGAAAAGTAGCGCACCTGAGATTAAATGCTGTGGGTTGGAATGTGCTTGTTGGTGCTGATACTAAAAAAATTGTAGATGCAGTAAATGAGTTTACGCCTCCTCAAAATCAGAGTAATCATTTTGGAGATGGAAAGGCAAGTGAAGAGATTAAAAGGATTTTAGATGATTTATGAAAAAAACTTATTATCCAAGGCAGTAAATACCATTACACGAGCTCTTTAATTATTAACGCATTATTATTCAAGTAGCCATTTCCAAATAGGTTTTATTATAATCTTTCTTTTCCCTTCAACAATTTCATCTTCAATTTCTGATGTAAGTAGCAATCCTTCTTTTAGTTTATAAGTACGAAGAGCTTCTAGCAATCCATTTATTTCCCTTACCTTGTTTTCATCGAACCTATACGTGACCTGAATTGCTTCACTAATACGGGTTCCTTTTCTAATTATAAAATCACATTCGTATTTATTTTTATGAAAATAAATTTCTTTATTTTTTCTTTTTAGTTGTAGAAAAACAATATTTTCTAACATTCTCTCAAGATCATCGCTTGCTCTGAATCCTAAAATTTTTGCCATCGCAGTATCAATGAAATATATTTTTTTATTGTAATATATCTGTTTTTTCAATGAAGGATTATATCTTGGGATTAAAAAAGCAAGGTAGCTATTTTCTAGATATTCAAAATATTCTCGAATAGTGGTTGCACTAGAAAGATTTGCTAATTTTCTTAAATTATTATAACTGATTTCTTTACCAATATTACTAGCAGAATAAAAAACTACTTCTTTGATGGGTTTTTCTTGAGGAAGATGGTACCTGGTTATTATATCTCGGTATAATATATTCTCATACAGAGATTTCAGGTACTCTTTTTTTTCTGTTTGTAAATATTCAGGAAATCCTCCTTTTTCTAGATATTCATTAAAATATCTTTTCAACATGCTCTTTTGCTTAGTTGTTAATCTATTAAGTGAACCATAAGAATACTTTTTGAGTTGTAAAAATTCTTTAAAAGAAAACGGATAAATTGAAAAAGAAACGTTTCTCCCCGTAAGATGTGTTCCAAGTTCTCTACTAAGCATACTAGCATTTGAACCGGTTACATAAATTTTCTTACCAGACTCATGAAGTCTACGGACAAAACGTTCCCATATCTTTATATTCTGAATTTCATCAAAAAAGAATATATTTTTATCGCCAAAAAGTTCAATTAAAATTTCATACAAGGTCTGAAAGTCATCAACAGTGAAATCTACAAAACGTTCATCATCAAAATTTACATAATAATTATTGTTCTCATATTCCGATCTAGTTTGATGTAGCAATGTTGATTTTCCGGATCTGCGAATGCCGGAGATTATAACTATAAAAGGTGTGTCTCTGAATTCACTAATATACGTTTGTAATTCCCGAGGGATTGTATCTTGAGGAATTTTGATTTGACTTTGCTCCAATAATAATTGTTTAAGTTTTTCCCGGTCCATAATTAACCATACGCATATACATGTTTATAAATATTTGGTCTGTCAGACCAATATTATTGACAAATTTTTGGTCTATTAATTCAAAATAAAAGATCAGGAGGTTAATAATATCTGAACCATTTTCCAGAAGAAAATAAAGTTAAATTAACGCAATAAATGTGTTTATTATTTCTACTATATTCCCATTTAGGAAAAGACTAATTCCAACTATTATGAACTGTTGTTTATTTGTTGTCAAAATAAATTATAAGACTAACAACTGAAACTAAATGGATAATAACCATTTCCATATTGGCGTATAATACACACTTTTACCATCAATTTATTCCTCATCTTCAAAGTCTTCTAAAATCATAACAGGTTTGTGTTTAAAAAAAACTTTGAATTTTCAATTCATTTAATTGAGGGGTTTTTCAAAACCCTCTATAATATTTGTCAGAAAAGAGCAGCCCGTGTAAATGACGAAATCAATGATATACATACACTACCAAATTTTTTTCCTCCTCAAAAGCAAAGTAATCATTTTGGTAGTGATAGAGCAAGTGAGAAGATTAAAAGGGTAATCGAATAAAATACAGTATTTGTCAGAAGAGAACAATCTGTGTAAATGACGAAAATGGAGAAGAAAAAGTATATAAGTTATTAGTAACATACTACTAAGTAACATGTTACTAGAATTTGTTGATAGGGTGAAGGAAATAGATATTCTAGAGCAAAGATACAAATCCAATAAACCTGAATTTATGATTATCTATGGTAGGAGAAGAATAGGTAAAACAGAACTTATTAAACAGTTTACAAAAGATAAAAAACATTTTTATTTTTTGGCAAGAAAAGAACCAATTGAACTGGAGGTTGACCGATTCAGAAAAAAAATCTCAGAAAAACTCAACATATTCCTAAGAGAAACAAAAGATTTTGAAACATTATTTATAGAAATCCTTGAAAAAATTGACGCATCACAAAAATTTATATTTTTAATAGATGAATTCCCCTATTTAATTGAAGCATACAAACCAATACTCTCAATTTTTCAAAGTATCTGGGATGAAGTATTAAAAAATGAAAACGTGTTCTTATTGTTAACTGGTTCGTCTGTTTCAATGATGGAGACAGAGGTCTTGGGATATAAAAGCCCGTTGTATGGACGGAGAACAGGACAATTAAAAGTAGAACCAATCAAAATTAACTATCTCAACGAGTTTCTACCCAACTATAAAATAAAAGATATTCTAAAAACATATGGTGCAACAGGGGGAGTACCATATTATTTGAAGGAATTTAATTCAAAAAAAAGTTTTTTAAATAACGTACGAGACACTTTTTTTAATAAATCAAATATTCTTTATCAAGAAGCTGAAATATTACTCAAAGAAGAACTCAGGGGGCCAAATACATATTTCAATATTCTGAAAGCAATGATTGATGGTGCAACAAAACTTTCAGAGATTTCAGCAAAATCATTAGTTCATATTACGAATATCAATAAATATATCTCTGTACTTGAGACGTTAAAACTTGTTAGGAAAGAATACCCTATAACACAGCCTGCTAAACTGAGGAATTTTATTTATAAAGTAGATGATAACTACTTTAGGTTCTGGTTGAGCTATGTCTATCCATATAAAGAAGAAATTGAGGAACAACCAGAATCTGTCTTAGAATTTGTTAAAAAAGATTACCCGCGATATATGGGCCCAATATTTGAAGAAACTGTTAGACAATATATACGGTCATTAACCACTATTGATTTTAACAAGATTGGCAAATGGTGGCATAAGGGAGAAGAGATAGATATTGTTGGCTTAAATGAAAATAAAAAAGAAATATCGTTTTTTGAATGTAAATGGAGCGATATTAGTTATAACAAATCATTAAAAATTCTAGAAAGATTAAAAGAAAAAGCAGAACTAGTACAATGGCTAAATGATAAACGTAAAGAATATTATGGACTTGTTGCACGGAAAATAGAGAATAAAAAGAGTCTAAGAGATTTGGGTTTTCTAGTCTATGATTTAGATAATTGGGATTGAATTAAGAGCTCTCATCAATTCTGGAAATAAAATAGGTCACGAATTTTTTCCACTTGTCATCTAGTAATTTTAGATATTCAACTCTATTAACAAAATTTATTATCTTCACAGTAAGTTACTAGTAAGTAAACTATTTAATTAGTTTTTGCTTTCTGAATATATCGTCAGTCTCCACTGTATCTAAAACATCTTTTGCTATTTCTTAAATGAAATATTTAATAAGAGGGTAATTATACCCCTCCTAGAATGTCAAAGAAAATCGTTGTAATTGGTATGGGTTATGTTGGAATACCAGCTGCTGCACTCTTTGCAGATGTAGAAGGATTTAGTGTCGTTGGCATTCAGAGACGTTCAAAACGCTCTGGCTGGAAGATAGACTGGCTTAATGATGGGAAAAACCCTATCGGGGGGGATGAACCAGGACTATCAGAACTCATACAAAAGGTGGTAAAGAAAGGAACATTTCGAGTTACAGATGATTTTTCTGAATGTAGCGATGCTGATGCTATTTTGATTGATGTTCAAACGCCAACAGACGAAAAAGGTATCCCACATTATGAATCATTAAAGGAAGTAAGTAAACAAGTAGGCAACCATATGGGTAAAGATGTTTTGGTGATCATAGAATCCACTGTTGCTCCTGGTACCACTGAAAACATTGTAAAACCAATCTTGGAAGAGGAATCAGGCCTCCAGGCTGGCACTGATTTTTCACTTGTTTTTTCCTATGAACGTGTTATGGTTGGTCGTCTCCTTAAAAATATTGTTTATCTGCCAAGAATTGTCGGTGGAATAGATAAGGAAAGTACACGTCGAGGAGTTGACCTGTACAAAAATATTGTCAAAGAAACAATTCATCCCACAACCGTTCTCACAGCAGAGATGGCAAAGGTTGTTGAGAACACATATCGTGATGTCAATATCGCCTTTGCCAATGAAGTCGCACTTCTCTGTGAAAGCCTTGGAATCGATGTCTTTGATGTTCGAAAGCTTGTCAATACACTACCGAATGACCCCTCAAATCCATCGTCTAACCCGGTACGAAATATGCATTTTCCAGGCGCTGGTGTTGGCGGGCATTGCCTGCCTAAAGATCCATGGCTTTTGAAATATGGTGTTGACACCTACGGAAGATTCAAGGTGGAACCACATGTAATTGTAAAAAGCAGAGAGTTAAACATGTGGATGCCGACACATACAGCTGATCTTTTAGAGGAGGGGCTTAAAGATGCAGGAAAAAAACTTCAAGGTGCAAAAATAGCGATTCTCGGAGTTGCTTTTCAAGAAAACTCAGATGATACGAGAAACACGCCAGCAAAAACACTCTATGAAATACTTGAAAAAAAAGGTGCAAAACCTGTACTTCATGACCCCTACGTACGAGATTTTGATCTTCCATTCACCAAAGACTTTAATGAAGTCATAAGCAATGCAGATGCTATTGTTATTGTAACCAAACATAAAGAATATCTAAATCTTGATCTTTCTTCAATAAAAAATAAGATGAATACTCCCATTATTATCGATGGAAGAAACATCTATCAAAAAGAAGAATGTGAAAAACTTGGGTTTATCTACAAAGGCGTTGGAAAGCCTCAGTGAAAACATGCTATGATTTTTTCTAAATCATAACAGTTAAGTGCAGGATGAACAGGAAGTGAAAGTATGTTTTCTGCAAGTATTTCTGAATTTTTTAAATCACTATGTTCATACTTTTTTAAATGATTGTATAAATGCAATGGCTTTGGATAATAGATACCGTAGCCTACGTCATTATTTTTTAGTTGTTGAATGAAAGCATCTCTCTTGTTGCATTTAATCGTATATTGATGATAGACATGCTCAGTGTTTTCTAAAACATACGGCGTTTCAACCTCTTCAACACCACCAAGCTTCTCATTAAAATATTGGGCATGCTCTCGTCTCTTCTGATTAAAGTGTGGCAGTTTTTTAAGCTGCTCCAGTCCAATTGCTGCAGCGATATCAGTCATTCGATAATTATATCCTAAGCGACCGTGTTCATAACCCCATTTTGTTTTCTCCCGTCCATGGTTTCGTAATGAATAAATCCGTTCAGCCAGATCCTCGTTATCTGTTGTAATCATGCCACCTTCTCCAGTGGTCATATTTTTTGTTGGATAGTATGAAAAGCATTCCGCATCACCGAATGATCCTATCATTTTACCATTGTATTTCGCACCGTGAGCCTGTGCAGCATCACCGATGATATTAAGGCCATGTTTTTCAGCGATCTCAAGTATTGGTTTCATATCTGCAGGTTGCCCATAGAGATGAACCGGCATAATTGCTTTTGTCTTTTCAGTAATTAATGAATCAATTCTCTTTACATCTATATTAAACGTCTTTGAATTCACATCACAAAACACAGGCTTTGCATCACAAAACAAGACCGAGTTGGCAGAGGCAATAAAAGAAAACGAAGGAAGTATTACTTCATCCCCACTTGTTACACCTACAGAAAGCAGTGCAAGATGCAACGCAGTTGTCCCCGATGTTGTTGCAACAGCATATTTAGTACCGACAAATGCTGCAAACTGTTTTTCAAATTCTTCTACTCTTGGGCCACAGGCAATCATCCCAGACTCAATAACTTTCATGACCGCCTGTTTTTCTTCCTTGCCGACAAGTGGTTTTGCAATCGATATCATCCTTCAATCTCCGAGTAAATATTTTCATCAACATGTATTTCCTTTCCACAGTCTGGACATTGTAACATTACCTTATGTTCACTTTTGCTTTTTTCATCAAGCTTCATACCACAAGTACAGACAAATCCTTTTAACTGTGCAGGATTTCCAAAAACAAGCCCATAATCGGGAACGTCTTTTGTAACAACAGACCCTGCCCCCACCATCGCATAGTTTCCGATGGCTACTCCTGCGATAATTGTTGCATTTGCACCAATTGATGCACCATCCTTTACCACTGTTTTTATCAGCCGATCATCAGTCCATATCGCTGCTCTTGGAAAGACATCATTAGTGAAACAGACATGCGGACCGATAAAGACATCATTCCCAATCGTCACTCCGTCATATAATGTTGCAAAGTTTTGCAACTTACAATTATCTCCAATTTCAACATTTATATCGATGTAGACTCCTTTTCCGATAGTGCAGTTTTTACCAATCTTCGCTCCATTTCGGACATGGACAAAATGCCAGATATTTGTCCCCTCACCGATCTCTGCATCCTCCACATAAGCTGACTTGTGTATCATAGTATTCTTACCTCTACTCCATTTTTGTATGACGTTGTTGCAGCCTCAACTATTTTTAACGCCAAGACCCCATCAACTCCTGTTGCAAGTGGTTGTTTATTTTGCTGTATTGCAGCAACAAAATCCTCAATTTCATTTCTCAAAGGTTCTCTTTTTTCTAATGCGATTTGGTTTGTATTATATTCAATAGGAACGCGAAAGAGATCCATTTCATCAATCTGTTTAAATAAAGATGAAGATATGGTAACTGTTTGGTTTATGTAGTCTGCCTCGACAAAACTTTTTGAACACGTTAAAAACAGTTTTCTAATCTTTGTCGGCGTCAGCCAATTTACTTCGACAATGCCACATATTTTATTTTCAAAGTTTAACACGATGTTTGCGTGATCCTCGTATGCAATATTTTCAGTGAATTTTCCAGCTCGTGCATACACAGACTCCACATTACCTGCTAGATACCGCATAACGTCTATATCATGCACACCAAAGTCAAAGATAACACCAACATCTTTTATCCTTCCTGGAAAATTGCTGACACGCTTTGAAGTAATTGTAATCAGTTCACCGAATCTCTTATTCTGCATCGCATCTTTTACAAATTTCACTGCAGGATTATGACGTTCTATGTGACCAGCAGCAAGGACTAATCCTGTTTCTTCTGCTTTTTTTGTTAAGGTTTGTGCCTTTTCAACACTATCGCAAATAGGTTTTTCCACAAGGATGTGTTTTCCATTATTTAAAAAATCCATTGCAATCTCATGGTGTGTTATTGTTGGTGTTGCAATGATTGCAGCATCTACTTTTTGTAATAGTTCCTTGTAATCAAAAAATGCTTTTGTATCAAATTTTTCTGCCACTTTTTTTGCTGTTTCTCTATTGGTATCAGCAATTCCAATAAGTTCAACCTGTTCTAGTTCTGAACAGATTCTTGCATGGTTTTTCCCCATTGACCCTGTGCCGATTACACCAATTTTTAGCATGCTAGTGGGAATTTTTGTCTACTACTTATAGATTGTGCTATCTGTTTCTTCAATTTTGTATGAAAATATCTCCCATTTTGACATTTTGACACGTTAAGTTTATATATAACTAATGATAGAGAATAACACGCTATCAAATAGCATGAGTAGTATATGAAGAGGTGAAATAAGAATGAATTGGTTCTTAAAGCATGATGAAGAAGAGAGCCGTGAGATAAGATATAATAATGGTTTTCTCAACATTAATTATATATAGTACTTGAGTATAAATAGTAAGCTATATAATATAAAAAGAGGTAAAAGATTGAAACATTTAATTATCGGAGCAGGAATCGTCGGAACTGCAACTGGCGTATGGCTTAAAGCAAATTGTGAAGACGTACTATATTGTGATATTAAACCAGAAGTTTTACAGAGGCTAAAAAATAGAGGATTTACCGTAACTTCTAAGATTAAAGATGGTAAAGCGGATATCTATTGGATATGTACTGCTGAATGGAATGCTGAAGAAGTTCTAAAAGAGTTGTCAAAATCTTTTGATGACCCAATGGTTGTTATTCGAAGTACTATGCCTCCAGGAACAACAGAAAAACTTTCGAAAAAATATAAAGTAAAGCACATTGCTCATATCCCAGAATTTCTCAGACAAAAAACCGCTATTTCAGATATTTTTGATGAAGATCGTGTCGTAATAGGAACAACCGATGAAGAAATTGAAGTAACATTAAGAAAGGTTTTTAGCTCAGTTACAGCTCCAATAGTTTTCACTGATCCAAGGACCTCTGAGTTAATTAAATATGCTGCAAACTGTTGGCTTGCAATGCAGATCTCATATTGGAATGAGATAAAAAAAATAGCTGATAAACTGAAAATAAATCCACAAATGGTAGCAAACGCAGCATGCCTTGATAAAAGAATCAGCAAATATGGAACAGCAATGCTAGGAGAACCATTTGGAGGGTTTTGTTTTCCAAAAGATCTAAATGTATTGATTAAATCTTTTGAAGATCTTGGCTTGAATCCAGATTTGTTAAAAGCGACTAAAAAAGTTAATGAAGGGATAAAAAAAGAAAAAGAAGGTAAGTGATAGATATTGCCAAAAGGAGTTTCAGTTATTATCCCCACATACAATAGAGAAAAAGAGTTGATACAATCAATTCAAACAGTTATGGATCAAAAATATAACGGAGACATCGAAATAGTAATTATTGATGATTCAACAAAATCGCTAAAACCTAAAATAGAAAAAGAATTTTCAAAAATCCTTCATAACAGTAAAAACAGACATATTAACTATATCCACAAAGCAAAAAAAGAAGGAGCGGCACTTGCAAGAAACATAGGAATAAAAGAATCAAAAGGAGACTATATCGCGTTTCTTGATGATGATGACGTTTGGAAACCAGAAAAAATCGGAAAACAAGTAGACTTGCTGGAGAAACATAAAGACGTTGCTCTTGTGATATGTTATTCTCTTGATAAAAGATTTGGACATGAGCGTGTTGGGAAGCCTCCTGAAATAATCACCCATGAAATGGTGTTGAAATCGTTTAATCTATCATCCTCGTCATCATATCTCGTTAGAAAAAATGTTATAGAAGAATTAGGTGGATTTGATATTTCATTACCATCAGCGCAAGAATATGATCTTGCCATTCGTTTGTCAAAAAACTACAAGGTTCGATGTATTCCAGAGGTTTTGATGATTCAACATGCAACTAAAGGGCAAATATCTGAGAACTGGAGGAGAAAAATAAAAGGAATAATTGCAATATACAGAAAACACGGGCAAGACTATGGAGCTATTAGTTTTATTGATGGGATGAAAAGCCGTATGAAATTTGTTGGAATGCTGGCATTGTTTTCAATGGGGTTTGTTATCGGTAATAGGATATATTCAGTAATAATTCCCATGAAAGAACGACATGAAGAGTGAGGAGAGAATAATGAAGGTGCTTATGCTTCTTTCAAATCCTTTTATGGTTGATCCTCGTGTTTATAAAGAAGCAAAGGCACTTACTGATGCTGGACATAATGTTACTGTTATTGTTTGGGATCGGAAAAATGAATATGAGCCTGAAAGTTTTATTGAGGGTATTCGGATTGTAAGAATACATAATAAAGGTATAATGAAATTATTACCTCATGATTTGTTTCGAAATCCATTGTGGTGGAGAAAAGCATACAAAAAAGGATTAGAATTATACACGAATGGTTTTGATTTTGATGTTGTTCACTGCCATGATCTTGATACATTGCAAGCAGGAGTTTGGCTGAAAAAAGAACTTAAAATTAAACTTATCTATGATGCTCATGAGATTTTTGGTTACATGATGGCAAGAACAATGCCAAAATTTATTGTTAATATTACTTTGAAACTAGAGAAAAGACTTGTCAAACATGTTGATTTTATTATTACTGTTAATGAACCTGTTGAAGAGTATTTGAAATCCATTACTGATAAACCAATAATTATTGTGATGAATTGTAAGGATATTGTAAGTAAGAATTATCAACCACCTAAAAATGATGTTTTTACCATTTCTTATATCGGTGTCCTTCATAAGAGTAGAATGTTTCCTGAACTTGTTGATATAGTTGGAAATATTGAAGATGTCATGTTTGGTATCGCTGGAAAAAAGGAGAACTTATATGATGAAGTAAAAAACCGATGTAAAAAATATAAAAATGTCAAATTTCTTGGAGTAATACCTTTTTATGAAGTAATTTCAAAAACACTTGAAGCAGACATAGTAATCTGTATGGTTAATCCAAATGATATGAATAATAAAATTGCTCTTGCAAATAAACAATTTGAGGCAATTGTATGTGGACGGCCTATAATTTGTACTAAAGGAACATACTCTGGTGAAATGACAGATAAATTAAGGTGTGGATTAGTAGTTGAATATAATTCAGAGGATGTCAAAAAGGCGATAATTTCTTTAAGAGATAATAAAAAACTATGTGAAGAATTAGGAAAAAATGCATTGAAAGCTTCAGAAGAATATAATTGGGATGTACAGAAGAAAAAATTGATTAAATTTTACGAAGAGTATATCAAATAAACGATTAACATGAAAAAAACAATGGATATGATGAAGTGTTTAAATTCAAACAAAAAAATCATGGAACTGTTCACAAGAAAAGAGGAATATGCTCCATCGTTTTTAGATAAACATCAAAGATTTCCTTATCAAGTTAGCAACCATAAAAATGTTTTTGATCCGGTGGTGTCTAAGTTTTTATTTGAGAATGGTTTTGAATTTTGTTGGCCAGAAGAAAAGAAATTTGCTCTATGTCTTACCCACGATATCGATAACCTTTATCCATCATTGAAATATAGAGGTTTTACCTCACTGAAATTTGCATCAAGATTGAAATTAAGATCTGCTTCGAGTAGATTTTTTAAAAAAGATAATCCATATAGGAATTTTGAAGATATAATTAAATTGGAAGATAAATATAAAGCGATATCATCTTTCTATATTATGTCTGATGGCAGCAATTATAATGTTGACGTATTGAAAAATGAATTAGGATATCTTATTGATGCTGGTAGGGAAATTGGATTGCATGGTGGATATCATGCTTATAATGATATCCATAAAATAAAACAACAGAAAGAAAAACTAGAGAATATTGTTAGTAGGGAAGTTATAGGATATAGAAACCATTATTTACGTTTTAAAGTCCCTGATACTTGGGAATTATTAAGTAATGCTGGATTTAAGTATGATACTACTTTAGGTTATCCTAATACGGTCGGTTTTAGAAATGGCATGTGTTATCCATTCAAACCTTTTAATTTAACTGACAACAAAGAAATAAATATTTTTGAAATACCTTTAATACTTATGGATCGTGCCTTATTCAAGCATATGAAATTAAGTGAAAATGATAGTTGGCAACTCTGTAAAAATTTAATTAATACAGTTGAAGATTTAGGTGGGGTTTTAACAATTATTTGGCATAATGATTCATTTGATGGTATTTATTATAAGGGGTGGGGAAAACTTTACAAAAAAATTTTAGAATACTGTTACGAAAAAAATGCATGGATGACCTCTGCAAATGAAATCTGGGAATGGTGGGTTAAGAAAAATGGATATAAGAGAATTAAAAAGTTCTGATAAATCTGAGATTGATAAGATACTTTCTTTACATAATAGTACTTACAAGGAGAATCGAACTCATAAACAATGGTTATGGGAGTATAAGAGTAATTATCCAGAGCTTTTTGTATTTTCAGTTATTGAAGATGATAGACGTATTGTTGGATCACAAGCAATGATTCCCATTTATATTAATATCAACGGTAAAAAATATCTATCAGGTAAAAGCGAAAATAGTCTATTAGATCCAAAATATCGGGGGAGATCTTTATTTGAAAATCTTTATGAATTTGCTATGCTAAAATGTTATGAAAGGAAAATGTGTTGTGTTTGGGGATATACCTCTGCCGTTCGTGTATGGAGGAATAAACTTGGTTTTTCTGTTTTTGATACATTGTATGAATCGACTTTGGTTTTGAATCTCCAACATACTTTCTCTGAAATAAATAAATCGAATTGGAAGATGCGGAAAAAAATTAAAACATATTTTTTTGCTGTTCTTGGGTATGTTTATTCTTTTAAGCGAGTTTTTAGAAGAGCAAAAAAAAGATATTCAATTGAAAATAAGCTTAGGTCGATAGATGATCTTGATAAGCTCTACACGGATTTAAGAAAGAAATCTCCAAAATTAATTCATATAAGTCAGGATATGAAATATATTAATTGGCGTATATATAACAATCCAAACATCGAATATGAGACATACTTTTTGTACGAAAACAACAAATTAAAAGGTTATTGTTATGCAGGCATAAAAAACAAAACAGTTTCCCTTACTGATTTTACATTTGAAAATGTTGAAGCTGGCACTTTTCTTCTTTCACATTTGTTAAAAAAATGGAAAAAAGATATCGGCTTCGTTCTCTTCTTTGGCAATATTTCAAATCCACTTATCTATAATATTTTTAATTTATTGAAACAATTCGGGTTTGTAAAAAGAAAACATTCAAATGCTATTGTTATAAAGAACATACGATACAAATCCGAAAGCATACTGTATGACGTAAAAAATTGGTATATGAATAAACTATGGACAGAAGGTTTTCACATTAGATAATGAGTAAGAAAAATTTAATTAAGGCATATGGAGAAATATGAATAAATCTAACAATAAAATAAAGATTCTATTTGTTTATCGCTCATGGGCACCATTTGTTATAAAAGATTTAGAAATTTTGCAAAAGCAATTTGAAGTAAAACCAATTAAATTTGATGGATTGAAAAGTCTATTTAAAATCGCTTTTTCTGCGGTACAATCTGATTTGACATTTGCATGGTTTGCAGGATGGCATTCGGCAATTCCTATTTTCTTTTCAAAATTGTTTAGGAAAAAATCTATAGTGGTTGTTGGCGGATATGATGCTGCATATGTTCCAGAAATGAATTATGGTGCATTTACGAATCTTAAAGAAAAGCTGCCTGTATTGTACATATATAAAAAAACAGATTTAATTTTAGTTGTTGATTTAGCATTAAAACAGGATATTATAAAAAATGCAAAGGTCAAAGGAGATAATATTAAATATCTTCCAACAGGCTTTGATACAGATCATTGGAAATCTAAAGGGAAGAAAAAAAACATTGCTTTAACTGTTGCAGTAGCTAATGATATAAAGAGAGTCAAGTTGAAAGGATTTGATACCTTCGTTAAATCTGCAAAATATTTTCCAGAAACCAAATTCATTGTAGTTAGTGTAAAGGGTGAAGCAAGGAAATATCTTGAAGGAATTTCATCAAAAAATGTAGAGTTATTTGAATTTTTATCTGAGAATGATCTTCTTAAATGTTACCAAACCGCAAAAGTATATTGTCAACTTTCTTTTAGAGAAGGCTTACCAACTTCTTTATGCGAGGCAATGCTCTGTGAATGTATACCTGTAGGGAGTAATATCAATGGGGTTAAGACTGCCATTGGCGATACAGGTTTTTACGCAGATTATGGTGATGAGGAAGCAACTATTAATATGATCAAAGAGGCTTTAAAATCTAATGAAGAGTTAGGTAAAAAAGCTAGAGAAAGAATAAAAAATCTATTTCCTGAATCTAGAAGAATAAAGGATTTGGAAAAATTGATTTTAGATCTGATACGATAATTAAAAATTTTTTATCATATATTAGTCCGATAATCCGATTCTTATCTTTGTGATTAATAAGCTATTTAGGTATTCTCAATAATGTAGATAATCCAGCATCGATGTCAAATTTTGGTTGCCATCCTAATTTTTCTTTTGCTTTTTTGATATTTGCAACTGTATTCATTATTTCATTCTTACGCGATTCTTGAGTAAAAGTGATTTTAACATCATTATTGGAAATATCAATTATCCGATCAACAATTTCTTTAACGCTATAACTTACTCCAGAACCAATATTGAATATATCAAATCCTTGTGAACTATACATAGCCGCATTGATATACGCAGATATTACATCATCAATGTAAACATAATCTCTCTTAGGGTTTGGATCTTTCAATATAATTTTTCCCGACGATAGTTGATCAACGATTTTAGGTATTAAAAAATCTCTGCTTTGTCCACTTCCATATATGTTGAAGGGGCGAAGAATTGTACAGTTCATACCATATTCTTTATTATAGCTTTTACATAATTCTTCTGCTAAAATTTTACTATGGGTATATGGATTTGTAGCTTGAACTAGATGTTTTTCATCTATCGGTACATATTGAGGATGACCATAAACATACGTGCTAGCAAGTATAAACTTGTCAATATTCATCTCTCTTGCGATTTCGAGCATATTTAAGGTACCATAGGTGTTGACTTGATATGTAATCCTTGGATTCTTGACTGCATACGGTACAAAAACTATTGCAGCTAGGTGAAATATAACATCAATTTGATTTTTATTTTTTAAAAAATCACTCAGCTGTTTCCAGTTTGTTAAATCTATACCTTTTTTCAAATCAAGTTCTAAAACTTCAGCTCCCTTTTCCCTTAATTTGCTAACAAGATGTTTTCCAACGAATCCTTCACTGCCAGTGACCACTGTGTGCATATCCTCTATTTGCAACGAAATCAACCCTCTTGATCACTTTCTTCTATAAATTTACATGCTGCCTCGTAGTCAGCTGGTCTTCCAATATCATACCAATATCCCTCATGGACGTAGGCATTTACTTTTTTTCCATCAGAAAATAATTTCTCAAGGAGATTGGGAAGATCTAAACGCTCTCCAGGTGTAATATAATTTAAAACCTCTGGTTCAAATACGCATATACCAGTACCTACATTATACTCAATCTTTGGTTTTTCTTCATATTTCTCGATAGTAGATTCAGCTGTAAGATGAGGTACACCATAATCAATGTCTATCCATCTCTTGCTAACCGCAATTGTAGCTAAACTCTCACTCGCTTTATGGTTTCTTATAAGATCTTGATAATTTAAATCCGTCAATGTGTCTCCATTGATGATCAGAAAGGTCTCATTCAACTCTTCCATAACAAGTGCTAAAGGACCTATAGTGCCTAAAGGTTCTTCTTCCCGTGAATATTTTATTCTAACGCCGTATTGGCTCCCATCTCCAAGAAAAGACATAACTAGTTCTGCTAGGTGTCCTACTGCCATTATAATATCTTTTTGGTCATGGGATGCCAATTGTCTGAGCAATATCTCAAGAATAGGTTTATTCCCAACAGGCATTAGCGGTTTAGGGAAGGACGTAGAATATGGTTTAAGCCTTGTCCCTTTTCCACCAGCTAATATTATTACCTTCATATCACTAACCTCAAATCGTATAAGAATCGGATTTATAAATTGAAATATTTTCAGATATCCAGCTGATTGTTCTTTTTAAACCCTCGTCTAAATCTACAGTTGGTTCCCAATTGATTAATTTCTTGGCTTTAGTGATGTCTGCGCATAAACGTTCTACCTCGCTAAACTTAGGTCTTTTTCTTTTTTCTTCAATTTCTATCTTAGCTTCTGAGTTTAATAAGGTTAATATTTTTTCAGCTAGATCGCCTATTGAGATTTCAAAGTTTGAACCTGTATTAATTACTTCTCCTATAGAATCTCGTGATTCAGCTATTTTTATAAAACCTTCGATCGTGTCAGCGACATAAGTGAAATCTCTTGTTGGGCTAGTATCTCCAAGTTGAATAACATCTTTTGTTTGTGCTTGAGTAATTATTGTAGGTATGACTGCTCTTGCTGATTGACGAGGACCATATGTGTTAAAAGGTCTAATAGTGGTTATTGGAAGATTGTATGATCTTTGAAAACTTTCAGCTATCATATCTGCTCCAATTTTGCTTGCGGAATATGGCGATTGTCCTTGAAGAGGATGTTTCTCATCGATTGGTATGTATTTTGCTGTACCATAAACCTCGCTTGTTGATGTGTGTATGATTTTTTCTACATTGTTGTCTTTTGCAGCTAATAGAACGTTAGTTGCACCTAGTATATTTGTCTCGATAACCTCTCTGGGGTGTACATATGAGTATGGTATGGCAATCAAAGAACCTAAATGAAAAATGATATCTATATCCTTGACTGCTTTCCTAATTGCATCTGAATCTCGAAGGTCACCAGCAACAACATCAATCTTTGTACGTGTTTCTTCTGGGAGAATCTCAAGTTGCCCCCAGTCGTTTCTAGAATTATATCTAACGAATGCTCTCACATCAGCTCCAAAGGATACCAGACGTTCAGTGAGATGACTTGCTATAAAACCGCCAGCGCCAGTTACTAGAACATGTTTATTATTCCAATTCATTTCATCAACCTCTATGTGAATATTCAACTGTTTTATATGTATTGTCTATGTTGATCATGATTTTTAATTTCTACTTTCTCCACTGGTATCTCATGATGTTGCTTTCCAAAGAGCAAGCATTTTTCCACATCATCTGATAAGGGGATTACAAGGTTTGACAATCGTTTGTGGTATTTCTCCAAACCAATGATTATCCAGCCCTAGTTGGCTGGGACGTCCGTAAAAGATTACAGGCAAACCAGATTACATTTCTTCTTGAAACGAACATGCTGTCAGAGAGAGATACGAAAACATAAAACGTTTTATTTATTTAAGTTCTCCCGTTACCTATAGAAACGCTATTGAATTGTCAATAAATGAAGATTACCTGCAAAATCTTTTCTACTCATATGAAGTAGTTAACTCCACTGCAAAGAATTATGTAAATATACATTTATAATAAAAACTGAATAAAATTAAAGCCGAATCGTAATCTATTTATTTTATTTGTTTATAACCGTCCTGTTGTTAATATAGTCCTATAAGTTATATGCAATCACGAAAAATCATATTTAAAAACAACAGTGTGATTATGGATTCCCAAAATTTACGATTCAAGTCATATATTGAAAAGGACTATATTATTTAGTTGTGGGCATTTTCCCCTCAGCTAACTAAAATCTATTAAACATTTAAACAGAATTTCAATGGGTGATTTTATGCCTGGAATATGGGGAATAGTTTCAGAAAAAGAAATTGAACGCAAAATTGATTTGTCAGATGCTTTTCGTAGGGAGCAAGGCATTGATTATCTTGAAGATTCTGAAAATTTCCAAAAAGCAGCTTTTGGACGCTTTTCGGTGAATAAATTCCAAAAAGATAAGATATTCAGAAAAACCGAGGAAAAATTAATTTGTACAGAAGGGATAATCTTAAACTTGAAAAAACTTCTAAAACAGTATAATGTAAAAGAACTTGATGAGCTTATTATAAGACTATTTAACAAATATGACCGGAAATTTATAGAAAAATTGAGAGGTAATTTTGCCATTTTTTTGTATTTTAAGAGAGATAACAAATTAATAGTTTTCACCGATCATCTTGCATCTAAACCTATTTACTACTTTTTCGATAAAGACTCAAATACGCTGATTTTTGCATCGGAATTAAAAGTTGTTATTAAAGGAATGAGACAACTTGGATTTACCCCTCATCTAGATATCAGAGGTGCCTATTGTCTTTTAACGTTTGGACATATGGTTGAAGATTTAACATTAGTAAAAGAAATTAAAAAAATTCCGCCAGGAAATGTTTTGATATATGAAAATGGTGATATCAAATTAGAAGGATATTTTAAATTATCAAGCAAGCCCTACATAAAAGCTGACGAAAAGGAAATTATTAAAGAATTAGATAGAAAATTTAAAGAAGCAGTTAGATTGGAATATGAAAAGGATTTAGAATATGGATACTCACATATTGCCACGTTAAGTGGAGGTCTTGATTGTAGAACAAATGTTGGGTATGCAAAAAAATTGGGTTTTGATAACATTACTTGTTTTACTTTTTCTGAGAGTGGCTATCTTGATGAGAAAATCGCAAAAAAAATATGCTTGGATCATAACTTAGAATTTATTTTTTATGCCCTAGACAATGGGGATTATTTGTTGAACTATATAGGTGAAATTGTAGGCTCTAACGATGGTTTAATATTATACAGCGGCTCTGCACATTTGTATAATTGCTTAAGAAAATTATCATTACAAAATTACGGATTGGTTCATACTGGTATGATTGGTGATTTGGTGGTGGGGTCTTATTTACAAGGTAAGACGCATAAGAAATTGGATGATAAACTCTTAAACAAAATAGTCTATTCAACAAAATTAACCAATAAATTAAATGATTTTTTAGATGTAAAAAATTTTAATTATGAAAATGATGAATTATTTGTGTTTTATGAAAGGTGTGTCAATGGAGTTTTTAATGGTTATAGAATGATCGAGCAATTTACAGAGTTTTCATCCCCTTTCTTACATATAGATTTTCTTGATTACAGTTTAAAAATACCTCCGAAATACAGATATAAAGAGTCTATCTATCTAAAATTGATAAGGAAATATCTACCAGAATTTTCAAACTATACCTGGGAAAAAAAGGGATTACCACCAAAATATCCACTTTTCATCATTAATTTCTATGGGTTAATCCGGGGAGCAATAGGAAAAATATTTGGACAACAATATGTTAGTATGAATCCTATGGAATATTGGTGGAAGAAAAATAAAGGTTTGCAAAAAAAAGTTTACTCCATTTTTGAGGAAAATATCCAAACTCTTAAGGATTATCCTGGATTATTAGATGATTGTAATTACTTATTTAAAGAAGGTTCATTATTAGAGAAAACACAAGTGCTTACTTTACTTAAGGCAATTGAGTTACTTGATATCAAAAATAAATAATTTACAATATCGAAAATATACAATAAGAAGAAGTCAAACTTACATCGAGATCTAGTAATGATATATAGGGAAATATATTATGCAAGTTTCAATAATCATTCCAACATACAATCGTGTAAAAGATTTGGATGCCTGTCTAGATTCGATCATTAATCAAACACTGTTACCAAAAGAAATAATGATAGTAGATGATAGCGATAATGACGAAATAGAAAATTTGATTGAACAAAGGGAAAAAGAATTTAAAGAAAAGAAAATGTTTTTGAGATATATCAGAAATGAAAAAGAGAGGAGTTCGGCAATAGCAAGAAATGTTGGGGCAGAAAATGCTAAAGGGGAAATAATTTTATTTTTAGATAGCGATGTGATTTTACATAAAGATTATATTAGAGAGATTTTAAAAGTATATGAAGGACATCAGAATGCTAAAGGGGTACAAGGTTATATAACAAATAGTATTAAACTTCCTAAATTAATATCAAATATACATAAATTTCTATTTCTTGAACATCATGAAAAAAATAAATGCAGGGTGTTACCATCTACAGAACAGACTTATCCTTATTTAACCGATAAAATTATATCATGTGAATGGCTGTCAGGGTCAAATAAATCCTATAAAAAGGAAATCTTTGAAGAATTCAAATTTGATGAAAATCTTAAAAAATACTCTTTTAAAGAGGATGCTGACCTCTCATACAGAATTTTTAAAAAATACCCAGATTCATTGTTTATGACACCATATGCAAAATTAATACACAACGTGTCACAAGTAGGGAGAATTCCTAAAAGAGAATTAAATAATTTGAAAGAAATTTACCGTCTTTATTTTTTTTACAAAAATATAAATCAAACCTTTAAGAATAAGTTAATTTTTTTAAGGAGTAGATTATGCTATTTAATTTTAGATGTATTATCTCGACAGCAGAATCGGTTTTTGCAATTTAGATATCGGATTGGTGCTTATATTATGTGTATTAAACATTTAAGAGAGATTAAAAGAGGAGATTTGGAATTTTTTAATAAGGGACTGAGATGAAATAATCCATATATATCCGTGTCAAAAGTAGTTGGCATAACTTAATATTTAATCCATAACCAATCCTTTTCTTTAGATTTAAACACTCCAAACGAATTCAATAATTTTTCGACATCAAATTCCATCTTCAGATGCATTGGGTTGTACTCTGTTTCACCATGGCAATTCAAAGCCGTTATAATTAGTTTCCCTTTATTTTTCAGATGTGTTGCAATATCCTCTAATACAATCTTAGGATTGGGAACATGCTCGATTGTATCTATGCATATAATTGTGTCATACTTTTTTTTGGGGGGGATTTTTCCCTTTCCCAAATCGATCATTTCAATATTGTACCCCTTCTTTTCAAATAACCATTTTGCGAACTCCCAGTTTTTACCATGAACATCCCCATAAGTAACATTCAATCCCTTTTTAGCAAGTTCAATACACAAATCTCCCATTCCGCTACCATAATCTAAAACATCACCAAAAGAAAGGCTTACTACTTCTTTTCTTAGTCTTCTTTGCCATACCTTCATGTGCCAATATGCTAATTCAAATGGGTAATACGGCACAATTTCGTAAAAATATTTTATTTCTTCTTCGGTTTTTGGATTTAAAATGGTCCAGAGATCCGCATTTATTCTCACTGCTACTTTACATAGGCTGATTGCTTCTTCATAGCTTAACATGTATTCGCTATTCTTAAAGCTCATATTATAAAATTCCGTTAAATCTTCTATCATTTCTTTGTCTAATATTGTTTTTGAATCCCATTTGCGAATATAACTAGTTAATGGCACTTTAATATGTTTTGGCAGATGGTTTCCAATCAGTTTAACTAAATTCATAATTTCATCGCCCAATATTTTGAGCAAATTCAAACATTTTTAAAAACCGTTTTTCGCAAGTATGCTCTTTTAATACTCTTTCATACCCCTTCTTAGCAACCCTCTTTCTTTCATCTTCATTTTCCAGATAATATTTAATCTTCTCCACGGCATCATTTGCATCTTTATATGTTGCGATTTCTTTTTCTGGTTTGAAATATTTTACTATTTCTCGTGAATGTTTCGTAACCAATAAACTACCACACCCCGGAGCCTCAAAATCTCTTCCTTTGATTTGAATTTTATTGTCTTTTGAAGCAAAAGAGATGTTTAAAGAAATTTTACTCTGATTATATATTTTTATCAAATCTGATTGTGAAATCCTTCTGTCATTTTCCCAACCCTGACCAAAAGTTGCAACATCAATTCCCTCTTTTCTTAGAGTTTCAATAAAACTCAGTCTTTTCCCATAACATCGCCCTACAAAACTTACATCATATATCTTCGGCAAGTTTAGATTCTTATACAAAAAATGATTGCAAGCCCACTGACTTAATAATACATTACTAAGACCTTCTTTCCTCCTTTTATCGTAGCCTTCTTTGTCTGTTGTGACAACGCAATTAAATAGTTTCCAGATCGGCTGTGTTTCTTCATATCTCCAATGATCATCTGCTAACCAAATAATTGTCTTTAATGGCAGATCATCTGATAATTCTCTCCAAATGTCATGTTCAATCCAATCATGATAATTAAAATAAAATAAAATGTCTGGATCATAATAATATACCGCCTCACGTAACATTTGGGACATTTTATCAATTCCATAATTTTGTTTTATTCTATCGTAATCGAAATAGATCAGAGAATATCCCATATTTAGAAGCGTATGATAAAAATTGTAATGTTCGAAACTTAATCCCCAATTTCTATTACCATAGTCGTATCTAATTCCAATATACAAAATGGTTTTATTATAGTTATTAATGTGTTTTTCAAGTTCTTCATCCATTAGCACTTCTATTGATCGACTATCTAATTTGCCAGAAATTTTATTAGATATTTTATTGGCTCGATGTAAAACTCTATTTATTGTATTATTCATGATCGCGCCTTTGAAATATTAGATTTATACCACTCAATCGTCTTCTCAAGCCCCTCTCTAAAATTTGTTTTTGATTCAAATCCAAATTCTTCTTTTGCTTTGCTCACGTCCAAACATCTTCTTGGTTGACCATCAGGTTTGGTGGTGTCCCATTTTATTTTACCTTTAAATCCTGTAAGTTCTGCTATTAATTCTACCAAATCTTTAATTTTTATCTCAAAACCAGCACCAATATTTACAGGTTCTGGTTTGTTATATTTTTCCGTCGCTAAAATAATTCCCCTTGCTGCCTCCTTAACATATAAAAATTCTCTCGAAGCTTCTCCAGTTCCCCATACAACAATCTCTTTTTTATTACTCTGCATTGCCTCTATAAATTTTCTTATTAGTGCTGGTATAACGTGGGAACTCTCTAAATCAAAATTATCTCTAGGGCCATAAAGATTTACAGGTAATAAAAAAATGGAATTAAAGCCATATTGTTGTCTATATGCCTGTGATTGTACTAACAGCATCTTTTTTGCCAGACCATAGGGTGCATTAGTCTCTTCTGGATAACCGTTCCATAAATCCTCCTCTTTAAATGGCACTGCTGTAAACTTTGGATATGCACAAACAGTTCCTATCGCTACAAATTTTTCAACACTCGCCAGTCTTGCTGCTTCCATCAATTGAATGCCCATTATAGCATTGTCATAAAAAAGTGTGGCAGGATATTCTCTATTAAATCCTATTCCTCCAACTCTTGCGGCTAGATGAATAACAATATCAATATTCTTAACAGCATTAACACAATTTTTCAATCTACTTAAATCAACGTCTTTGCTCCTTGGTATTCGTATATCGTTATTATTTATTCCTTCCTCTTTTAGTTTCTCCAGAACAAAAGAACCCAAAAATCCAGATCCACCTGTCACAAGTATTTTTTTATTATCCCAAAATGTTATATTAATCCACACTTCACCATCTGTCAGGAAACTTTTTCTTTAAAAATTTATCTCCTTCACCAATGGGTCCTAAACCTATCGCACGCAAATCCGCATCAATCATTATTTTTACTAGCTCTTCAAATCTAACTTTTGGTTCCCAACCCAATTTATTCTTCACCTTTGAAGCATCACCTAATAATATCTCTGTTTCGGTTGGTCGGAAATAACGAGGATCAATTTCAATTAACACTTTACCTGATTTCTTATCAACCCCTTTTTCTTCTATTCCTTTTCCAATCCATTCAATATCATAACCCACGTAATTAAATGCTTCTTCGGCAAACTCCCGTATAGTATGTGTCTCTCCGGTAGCTATAACAAAGTCGTCGGGTCCATGCTGGTTTAGTATGAGCCACATAGCTTCAACGTATTCAGGAGCAAAACCCCAATCACGTTTTGCATCTAAATTCCCTAAAAATAATTTATCCTGTAAATTAGCTTTGATACTTGCTATTGCTCTAGTTATTTTACGAGTAACAAATCGTTTCCCTCTTCTTGGACTTTCGTGATTAAACAAAATGCCATTACAAGCATATATATCATAAGCTTCTCGATAGTTTACTGTAATCCAATAACCATATAATTTTGCACAGGCATAAGGACTACGTGGATAAAAAGGATCTTTTTCACTCTGTGGTTTTTCCGGAGCCATGCCATATAATTCACTTGTTGAAGCCTGATAAAATCTAGTTTTAACTTCAGTATCCCTTATTGCGTCTAGTATTCTTAGAGTTCCTAGAGCATCAACCTCTGCTGTATATTCTGGAACTTCAAAAGAAACCTTTACATGGCTTTGTGCAGCTAAGTGATATATTTCATTTGGTTCTATCTTTTTTAATAGTCTATTCAGGTTACTAGAATCAGTCATGTCTCCATAATGCAGGTAAAGATGAATGCCCTTTTCGTGAGGATCTTGGTAAATATGATCTATTCTCTCTGTATTAAAAACAGAGGCTCTGCGAATTATCCCATGAACTTCATATCCTTTTGAAAGTAACAACTCTGCTAAATAAGATCCATCTTGACCGGTTATTCCACTAATTAACGCCTTTTTCATCATATGGCATACCTGGTGCAATCAGAATAAAATAAAGATATTTAATCTTATCTCCCACTCATTATATCTGTGGATGTTCATTAGTAAGTCTAAGTCCCCAAAAAACCAATTATGTCAAAATCAAAATCCCCATTTGGCGATGGTGGTGTTGGAAAGAAAATTGCTAAGAGCATTGGAAAGAGGCAGATTAAGTAATAAATGTAAACGTGCATGCTAATAGTTGAAACATCTCAAATGAAGGCAGTGCTTCATCCTTCCTTTTATTCAATCTATGAGATGCATTCACGATTATCATTGGTTTTTACTTTTCTTTTAATTCAGATTTTATATAATTTAACATTTTCTTAGGATGCAAAATATCTAGGAAAAAATTGAGATCTTGTTTTTTAAACTCTCTTAAAATAAATAAAATTCCAAGATAGACTACTAACCCTAGTCCAGCAAACCCAAGTAGGTGATACCAGTGAATGGCAGGAAAGAACGAAGTGTAAAAAGCAAGGAAGTACAACACAAAACCCATAACTAAGCCGGCAATAATATGACGCGGAGTGTGACTCTGCAGAAGCTTTATCCCCGTCAACTTTTTTGCTGCTATTCTCAATCCAAAAAATCCAACTATGGCAGATAGAACCGTTGCTATTGCTGCACCTGTTGGACCGTTGATTCCAAAAGAAGAAAGCACCCCCCATTTAGGGATAAACAAATAATTTAGAGTAATATTAGTGGCACATATAGCAACTCCGATTTTCGCTCCAATATCTGGTCTGTTTATACCACTTATCAAAGATCCATATGGTGTACTTAGACCTGGAATGAAAGCATAAATCGCCAATACGACCAACACTGAGGCTGCGGGTAAAAATGCTCTACTCAACATTATTTCAATCAGTGGCTTGGCAAATATTATGATTACTACTATGGAGGGAATCATCACCATTGAAATGTATCTTTCTGCTAAATGGGTTGTTTGTTTGATTTTTTCAAAATTTTTATAGGAGTGATATTCTGAAAGTGTTGGAAAAAGAACTGTACTAATCGACGCATAAAGAATCGTAATAAGTACTAATACCTGTTGCACGGTGAAATAATATCCGACTTCTGTTGATGTCCAAAAATATCCAATCATTATTTTGTCTATGTTAATAGAAATCACTCCAATAATTGATATAAACATTATTGGCAGGGCAAAGGAAAAATAGCTTTTAAATAACTCCCAACTAGGTTTTTTCAAAGGGTATTTTCTTAGAAACCACATTCCTACAAAAGATACTAACATCATGTCAATTACATATGTTACAGCTAAGGAACCGACTGCATGATCTGCAATGAAATGTTGGAATGACTGGAGAAAAGGAGGCCAAGCAACTGCAGAAGAAATGCCAACACCTACAATATTAACTCCGGCAAGAGCAACGATAATTGCAAGAGGGACTTTAACCATTCTTCCAATGATGCTAGGAATCGACCGTTTCGCTACTTCCCTCCGACCAATAAAAGTAACAATTGCAATGGATGAAAGATTCGAAAAGGCATAATAAATCAAAAAAACAAATATCATCGATTCTGTTGTAGCGTCATAAAATCTTTCTTGCATTACATGTTTCCAGATAAAAATAGCGATGAATACAACTGTTACCATTACACCAGTGAGACATATTTTGATAGCAGCATATGTACCGATACAACTGCCTAGGTCTTTTCCTTCTGAGACTCTTTTAATATGTGCTTGTGAAAAACCAAGATCAGCAATAATATTAAATAATGCAAGAAACGACATAGCAAATCCAATAACACCAAGGGCATGAGGAGCAAAATCACCCCATAGCTTTGCTAGAATGATTAATCCAACCCAGCCAATAAATTGAACAATAAAATTTGATATTACAATTAGAAAGGATTTTCTAGCAATCATATTTACAGAACCCTAATCAAAAAATGTTATATTAAATCAATTGAAAAAATTATTCAATGTTTTTCAAACATTATTTGTCATCTAAATACAAAAAAACCATAAATTTATAAACAGCTAAATATTGTACATTATTAATTAAGGGAGATGTATAATTTACAAATTATTGAGCCCTATAAAGCTTGATACACTATTGAGGAATATTGAGAGGAGATGACTATGGAATTTGAAACCATTGAAGAGCTAATTGATGTTGGTGGTAAGAAGATTGATTCTCAAGAACTATATGATTTCTTGGATCATAAACTAAAGGAGCTATATAAAAAAGATAAGGCAGAACCGCTATTTGACTATTCAGAGATTCGTTATTCTGCTATGATTGATTTGATCTATGAGATTATGCCGTCTCTGAGAAATGATCTTGAACTAGAAAAACCTATAACCAAATAGCCCATCCAATTTTCATTTTTTATTTAGAATTCTACTTATCCTTCTATCCTCTTTAAAAATAAACTGATTTAATGAATGTTAAACATGATAAGTGCTCTAAAACACTTTAATTTTTATATATTCTCAGTATTTTTACTATCAGAACAATTTTCCTCCAGTTGAGGAGAGTACTCCCACCAGAGAGGACTTAGTGTTTCTCCTGTTGCAGTGTACAAATTAGACTCCATTTTTGCCCTTAGCATACATTCAACTTCTCTCTCTAAACCCTTCTTTCTTTTTTTCAATAGCTACATAACACTGTAATTACCTGCTCAATATGTTCGAATCTGGCGGGTTAAGGGAGTTTTACGTGAGAGAAACTGTATTTAGAACGTCTATTTTTAGTTTGCCTGTAGCTATCTGTTAGAACATCATCTTGTAAGTAATTTTATTACTATTAATGATTAAAAACCAGTTATTTAGAAAAAAAGCATGAGTTTCCATTATAATCATATATGATTGTATAGATCATTAAGAACTGTATTCATAGAGCCTTTGGGCTCTCCAAGTATCACTTCACATTCTTTCATTAGTGCTGAATCAATTTTATTTTTTAATTTTTCTAATGAATTCCCTTCTAAGAATTTCGGCAACTCTTTAGTGATTTCCTTTAAAGATTTTGGTGAATACCAAAGCAGTCCATAAAGATCACAAAGATCCTTGACCATTTTATGACGAATATTCCCTCTTGTAGACAAAGAATGAATCTTCATAGCGATAATAATTTCCCGAGTTGGAATAAATAAATTATCAGATATCGATGACATTTTCACTTGATATTTGGTGTTATTATAAACCTGTTCAATTAGTGGCACCTCAAAAAAACAATTAGGATACAAATCATTTAAACTAGGCGGATAAGAGTTTACTAGAATATCTACATAAAGAGCAAACGTTTCATTCTTCTCCATATCATCTTTAATACCTAGTTCGGCATATGCAACGTCTTTTCGATATCTAAACCCCTCTGGTCTATAACCATCAGATTCTAATATTTTCAATGTTTTAAAGAGGTTTGTTGATTCGAGTTCACTTTTTGTCATCATGGGTTTAAGTGAGAATCCAATATCGATATCCTGCGATCCAATATACTCCCTATTTTTCTTTTCTTTAAAGATATCATTGATAGTATAATAAACTGCCCAACCTCCACAAACACAAATTGGGAAATTGGTTAAATCCGAGATGGTAATGAGATTATCTAAAGAGAGTTTAGTAATTCGTTCGTCATATAAATTCAGAATACCACTTCCTTATTAGGAGTTTTGCAGCATCTAATGCTACGCCACCTTCCATAAAAAGATCGCAAATAAGTTGTGATTTGGAAACGATAAAGTATCCTTTTCTTTTAATAGAATTTTTAATTAAATGTGGATCCGCGATTATAATTCGGGTGTTTCCTGTTCCAATCAAACCATGAGATAATAGAGTATTATGCCAGAGATTTAACTCATCTTTAAGAACATAGATATCTGTACGAGTTGGGAAAAGATACCTATGAACAAGATTATCGGCCTGGTAGGTTGTTAGAGCATATGATAGGTTAGAGTTCTTGATAATGGTAAGTGGATCTTTTTGTAGATGATATTCTGCAAACTGTAATGGAGAACGTATTCTGAGCCAATGTTCAAAAAGACCATAAATATTGGTAACTTTGGTTTTTTTAATAAGGTTCATATTTTCCAGTTTTTTAAGATATGACCTGGTCCACTGTTCTGAGCATTCAGCTTTAATATGGATACGGTATGCAGTAAGGTTACCATCTGGTGTATCAAGGAGAATTCTAATAATTCTTTCACGTTTATCTCCTTTCATAAATACTGAGCAATAGAAAGCAATATTTAAATGTTTGCTGTGCACAATTATATTTTATAATATAAATAGCTTTGCTTAGTAAATTCGTAAATAATTTGTGTAACCCAGAGACAGGTGTTAAAGAATAATTTTTTAATGATTAAAGCATAGTATCATAACCTGATTTTCTAAATCCTTTTGGACTGATAGGAATAGCTGTTTTTTAATATGAGTGAACCTGACGTGATAAGGGGATTTTATAGGAGAAAAACTACAGGGCGGGGGGGGTTCCTATTTGCCTGTTTCTATCTGTTGGGGCATCATTTTAACAAAAGCTTTATCCATTTGTCGACCAACTATCCAAGCTAAAACAGATTTTATAAACAAAAAGATGTTACTATGCACTGGTAGAGGAGACTAGTAACAAAAAATTGAGACAATAAGAGTTGGTGTGAAAATAATGCCTTGGGACGTAATACAATCTGAAAAGAGAGCAGATTTTCCGCTGTTTAAGGTTTTTGAAGATGTGGTAAGGCTTCCAAATGGCTTGAAGCTTGATTACTATCGGGTTGAAAAAATCCCAGTTGTTGTAGTATTGCCTGTTATTTCAGATAAAATTGTGTTGGTAAAACAATATAGATATCCAATCAAATCTGATTCTCTTGAGCTTCCTGCAGGTCACATAAAGCCTAATGAATCTCCTGAAAAATGTGCAGCACGTGAATTAAAAGAAGAGACCGGTTTTACAGCGGGAAAAATTGAGAAAATATTAAGTTACAATCCTTCAACTGAGTATTCTGATCAGGTATATCATATATTTATTGCGGAAGATCTAAAAGATGGTGAAACAGATAGAGAAAAATATGAACTCATTGATGTAGAATTATTAACAACTGAGTTGGTAATTGAAAAGATTATTGATGGAACTATTACTGATGGGCGTACAATAACTGCTGTATTTCTGGCGAAATATATGAATAAAATTTAGTGTTTGTCTCGTTGGATCTACTTTGTTCCTTTAATTTCTACTAGTTGTAGTAAGGAATTTCAAATTATTATTCAATAAGAAAACTTTATATGTATGTACGTACTTACCATTTTAACGTCAAAGCTAAAATCGATGTTGTTTGAAAAATAAAAAATGGTGATAAAAAATGGTAAACAAACAATTTTGGAACTTATGGACTACCTATGCTACTTATTACTTTGGTAAAGTAAATCTTAGCATTGTAATCCCAGCGCTGTTGATTACATTTGAAAATCTAAATCTGTATGATTTTGGTCTTGTATCGTTAGGATTCATGTTTGCTTATGCAATCGGGCAATTCTTACACGGGCAAATATCTGAAAGATTCAACCCTTACGTATATATAACGATGGGTTTGATTTTATCTGGAATAGCTAATCTATTTATGGGATTTGTTGGAAGTTTCTTTGTCATGTTACTCATATTGGAAACCTTTGATGGATTCTTCCAGTCAATGGGTTGGTCTTCTATTGTAAGAGCAAACGCTTTACTTCAAAAAGATGATAAAGAAAGAGATCGCTCTTCAACAATACTTGGTTGTTCCTATCAGATTGGAAACTCAGTAGCATGGGTTATTTCAGCATTTGCAGTTGCATGGTGGGGATGGCAGGCAGGATTCTGGGTTGCCAGTGCATTCCTGCTCAGTCGAGGTATAACTCTCTATTTAACAAAACCCAAAGTAGATCATAAACCTAAACATACTGTAAAAAAACAAGTCAAAGGAACGATTACATTTCCAATAGTCATGAGCGGACTTTCTTTAATGGTCCTTAATATGGTAAGATATGGAGTTATGACTTGGCTATTCACCTATTATGTCCTTGCAGGAAGTCATGCGATAGCGGATTTTGGTACAGTTAGTATAAAAAGTTTCTTAGTATTCATACCAATTGCTGGTGTATGCGGAACACTTATCTACAATAAACTGCCGTGGAAAAAGGACCTTACGAGTATTGTATTTCTTGCATTGATGGGAGTCTGCTGGTATATATTCCCGTTTACAGACAGTTTTACAGGGTCTTTGCTTGTTTTAGCAAGTAGTGCATTCCTCTATGGGCCACATGTATTCTTAGTTTGTACGATACCAACAAGATTCAAAGAGAAAGGGGTGGTAGCTTCATCAACAGGGTTTATCGATGGTATGGGATATATTGGAACAACAATAATAATGCTTATTGTTCCATATCTTGTAATAGAAACACAAGGAAGTTGGAACAATGTTTTCATACTATGGTCATTGATTTCATTTGCAGCATCGGCATTAGTAGCAATAACATACTTTGGACACTTTAAAAACAATGGTTACGGTGAAACTGAATAAAGATTTGATGCAAAAATGGATATATTATGTATCCTATCATCTCCCTCATCTTCCCATCTCCTCCCTATTTAAAAGACGGGGGTTTTATCTATCATAAATGCATTACCGCATCTGATCCTTGGGGGACATATTATTCCCTAAAAAGGCAGTTCAACTAAAACATTGAAGTTGAGAAAATGACGCTCATAAGTAAAACAATAAAAATCGCAATAGAACATGAAAAATGGTTGGATACTCATCCTGAAATAAATTTTAGCGAGTGGGTACGAGATAAAATAAATGAGTCAATTGAAAAAGAACGAAGTGGCAAAAAACGAAGAAACATCAAAGCAATTATTGTTGCAGCAGGGCATGATAAACGTATTGAACCGCTAAATGAAGACGTACCTAAATGCCTACTTGATGTCAAAGGAAAAACAATTCTTGAAAGACAGATTGAAAATATCAGAAGTTGCGGCATAAACGACATTATCATCATAAAGGGATACAAACAAGAACTAATAGATATTCCAGATGTAAAGTATTATATCAATCCTGATTTTGAAAATAATGGAATTGTTACTTCTCTTTTTTTTGCAGAAAAAGAAATGAACTGTGATTTTATCTTTCTTTATTCAGATATCATTTTTGATAGAAGATTACTTGAAAAATTACTAAAAAATAATGCAGATGTTTGTTTAGTGGCAGATCTTGATTGGAAGAAAAGATATGATGAACGAGTTAAACAATCAACTGGTGAAGTTGAACTCATTGAAGTCAGAAATGATTATATAACAAAAATTGGGAAAAATATTAATCCAAAAAAAGGCCATGGTGAATTTATTGGACTGGCAATGTTTTCAAAAAAAGGTGCCGAGACGTTAAAAAAATGTTACAAGAATTCATTAAAAAGATACAAAAACAAGAGATTTCATGAATCCCCGTCGATCATCAAGGCATATTTCACAGATATTATCCAAGAAATAATAGATAATGATTTTCAAGTACACCATTTAGATGTATATGGAGATTGGATTGAAATTGATACATTTGAAGATTACAGAAAAGCATGGAGGGAAGTCATCAATGATTAGGATATTCCATGTTTTTCATAAAATAAAAAATGATAGAATATAAGGAGGAAAAATAGATGAAAATCGTGTATAGCTATTATGTATTAGACCTAATACATAAAGGTCATTTACTTATGATGAAAAACAGCAAAGCAATAGCCGGAAAAGACGGACGACTCATTGTCGGGATCTTAACAGACGGAGCAGTACTAGAAAAGAAACCGAAACGCCCTGTACTATCTTTTGATGAAAGAATTGATATTGCAGCATCAATTAAATACGTTGATGCAGCAATCCCACAGGAAACATATTCTCCCATACCTAATTTAAAAAAGATTAGACCTGATATTCATATGGAATCTGCTAGTCATAGTGAACAGGAAATGGCAGAAATAAGAAAAGTAGTGGAATCCTATGGTGGTAGAGTTATTTGTATGCCATACTATCCTTCTCAATGCTCAACAAATATTAAGAAGAAAATAAAAGAGGAAAAATAAGAGAACGTTTAATGATATCTTTAGAAACAGAATCAAACTGGGATTTTATAAAATATTCTTATATTGTTTGTATTGAAGGAATTTAATAGATAGGATCTCAATTTTTTCCTAAATATTTTACATCCAAAAGAAACGATAAAATATGTGTCATCAGAATTAAAAGAAAAACTACGGTAGTCCCACTAGAAAACTGCAGTTTACCAATAAACAGATTTTATAAACCAAAAGATATTACTCTATACAGGTAGAGGAGATTGGTATGGCTTTCGAAAAACTTTCTGAATTGGTATCTGAATTTTCACTAGATAAGATATTAAGCGGTAATTTCTCGGATTTTGTTGCAATTTTTTATTTGGTAATATCTATTGCGATCTATTCAATCTTAATATGGCATTTTTATCGGTTTATTGCCCAAAGAAATTGTTTTAAATTAACGACTAGAAAACATAAAAAATTAATTGGGTTTTTAAAATATTTCTTTTTCTACCCCGGGGTTGCTTTTCTTTTCTTTGCTGGTTTTTCTTTGATGATGTTGTTTCTTACAAAAAGTTATGATATCCCTGTTGTTCTTTCTACATCCTTTGCAATAATTGCTGCAATTAGAATTTGCGCATATTACAATGAGGATCTTTCAAAGGATATTGCAAAGATGCTTCCGTTTGCATTACTCGGTATATTTTTGATAGATGCTTCATACTTCACATTTGGTGATATAACAGCGAAAATCTATTCCCTTCCAGAATTCTTTACACTATGTCTTCAATTTATTCTATTCATAATATTGATTGAATGGATTTTAAGAATACTACTTACTATCAGATATGCAATTTCTCCTAAAAAACTATGCACATATATCTTAGGAGGCGAAGAATAATGAAAAATATAATTAGAAAAGGAATGATGTTAGGAATACTAATATTATTTTTGGGTGCGAGTGTGGTATCAGGCGTTAATACCGATGCTGAAAAAGTAAAGGATATCTACATTATTGAAAATATCAATGATGAAATTTTGACATTTAATCCAACAGATGATACCCGTGTATCACACGCGTATCCAGAGAGGAATTATGGCTCTGATTCTCTTACAGTAGTTATGAATGATATACAGTGCCTCAGGTTCAGGTTGGGCATATGATACACTCATTAGTTTCGATATATCATCGATACCTTCAAATAGAATCATAAAATCTGCAGTATTAGAACTCTATTACTATGAGTGGGTAGACACTAATCCAGTTAATAGAGATTTAAATCTATATAAAGTAACGAATGAATGGGATGAAGATACAGTAACCTGGAATACGCAGCCATCATATGCATCTCAACCTACAACTTATTCTTCTGTACCATCATCAGTAGGAACTTGGATGGAATGGGATGTTACTGTTGATGTACAGGATTTTGTAAATGGTATCGAGGACAATTATGGTTGGAAGATAACAGATGATAACTATTGGGGAACTTATGACATTCCAAGAATATATTTCAGAACGAAAGAATATGAAAGCTATATTCCATATCTTGAAATTGAGACAGAAAACGGAGGGAATGGGTTTAAAACAAACTTTATAATTGGGAAAATAGACAATCTAGTAGAGAATTATCTAAGTTCGTTTCCGTAAATATATGCAGCAAATTATCTCCATATAGGATCCATTAGACATTTCGGAAACGAATTTAGAAGTCGGTCTACTAGTTACTGAAGAAGACATAATTACCTTTGAAGCAGTAAACATCCGATGTATACAAATCTTCCCATTTGGTTTTGTACCATACACATCAGGTGAACAGATAACAATTTCAAAAGATTATATAGGATTACTAACACCAAGATTTATATTCGCACTATGCGGGGCATATGTCTAAGACATCGCTCTTTTTCTTTTTTTATAATTATAATCATTAACATGATTTGATAAGTTATTTTCATTTTGTCATTAAACAAGTATCATATGTTATTCCTTGAGCAACCGAAAGGTTATGGTAATGTAGAAATGAAGTCAGTATAAAATGTCTATCTTGTTTTTTGGTCGTGTATGTGAGTAATTGAAAACGGAAAAAAATGATATGTTATGTCAGGGAAGAGAGCATATTATTTCAACAGTGAAATCAATGATTGACATACTTTTGAAAGAGAAGGAGAATACATAGGGATATGGTCTTTGGATTATATCGCTAAAAATATAATTTTTTAATCTCTCTTGTTCTTAGAGTAGACTTTCATCATGTGTAAGATCTGATGAGAGTAGCTTCTGCATTCTTCGTTTGCTAGGTCTTTTATCTGTTGTATTTGGTCTTTTTTTAAACTTATGCAAAGTCGAGTTTGTGCCATATTTCCACCCATATATTATCATTTTAGTATGCTCTATATACGAATTTATATACTTTTATAATAATTTAGTAATATAATATGGGTTTATATACTTTTATAATAGTTTATAAACTTTTATAAAAGTTTATTAATACACTTGCGCTTATATACATACAGTTGCGTTTATATACATGCAGTTGCACATAAATGTAACTGGGGGAGGTAAAAATATGAAGTATGAGCATAGTTGTAACTTCGACTATGACCCTACAACCGCAATGGTCAGACAACGATTGCAAAACATATACTGGTCATTAAAGGTTATTAGGGAATTGGAGGAGTTAACAGAAGATGAACGATATACCCATTGATACAGCAGAAACTGTTAACTTCTTTCTCTTTTCTTTTTTTTAATATTTTAACCCTGTTGATATGCACGTTACCCTATACTTTCAGATAGAAAAATAGGGTTACACAGGATGAGATAGGTAAGGTTTTTGGATATACACAACAGAGAATCCAACAGATTATTACAGATACAAATTTTAGTATTATTAACAGTAGTTGACCTGATCTTATATTGTACTTGCTGATGATACTGTACTATATTGATTGCCATCATTGATTAATAGATTTTCATCACATTCCTTTGTCTGTTTACGTATTCCTTTCTGATTTCACTAAC
>Ga0209979_1000486_pt1 | contig 54387 bp, 45 predicted proteins | sample AnhtaG_FD_183114 | JGI IMG/M metagenome (GOLD analysis project Ga0209979, IMG submission 183114) | Deep subsurface microbial communities from Anholt, Denmark to uncover new lineages of life (NeLLi) - Anholt_01485 metaG (SPAdes) (version 2) | ecosystem: Environmental > Aquatic > Marine > Oceanic... | reverse complement strand
AGGTAAAATCTGATCTTGGCATTCCGGTTATCACCGAGGTCGTTGACATCCAGAACATAGGGTTGATCGCCAAACACGCCGACATATTGCAGGTCGGAGCCCGCAACATGCAAAACTTCGCGCTCTTAAAAGAACTTAGCAAGGTGAGGCATCCCATCCTGTTGAAAAGGGGCCTATCCGCTACCGTAACCGAATGGCTGACCGCAGCCGATTACCTTTTGGCTGAGGGCAATCGGCGAATAATCCTGTGTGAGCGTGGGGTAAGGACCTTCGAGGACAGCGTCCGGTTTTCTGTGGATATCAGTTCGATTGCAGTGGTCAAGCATTTTAGCCATCTCCCAATCATAGTAGATCCCAGCCATGCTGCGGGACACTTTGCCTATGTGCCTAGCATCGCTAAAGCTGCCATAGCAGCGGGCGCAGATGGGCTACTGATAGAGGTCCACCCCAATCCAGAAGAGGCGTTGGTCGATGGTCTGCAATCGTTAAACATCCCCAATTTCAAGCAGCTGATGACCGAGCTGAGGCCTATCGCGGAGGCCGTCGGCAGGTATATCTAGGGCTTGCCGCTTGGTCAGGCGGCGGCAGTTGCGCAACTCGTATCGGGATTCGCGGAGCGGTTAACGGACAACGCGGTGATTCCATACAGGCGTAGCCTAGAACATACCCCTAGCTGGGATTGGAGCATAAGCTCCAATCCACCCCAGTGGGGGGAGGGAAGAAGCAACTCAATCGAGTGTCGTTCGACCCTGCCTTTCGTCGCGAATAGATTAAGGGCCGAAGTGAGGCTCATGAAGTGGTACCAAGACCAAACGGGCGGCGCAACCGAACAACCAATAATCATTAAACGATGGAGCAAGTGGGAGGTAGGCCGATGGCGATCTCGCGGAAGTTGCAGCAGCAGATGGCGGAGGGTGGGTGGATCAGGAAGATGTTTGAAGAGGGAATCGCTCTCAAGAAGAAATTCGGTGAGAGCAATGTTTTCGACCTCTCTCTGGGCAATCCCGTAATGGAACCTCCAGAGGAGTTTCACCAGGAGCTTAGCCGGTGGGTGAACAACCCGCGTGCAGGGATGCATAGATATATGCCTAACGCCGGTTATCCGGAGACGCGGGCCGCCGTGGCCGAGCATCTTTCGTCCATGACCAAGATACCCTTCACTCAGAATGAGATAGTGATGACATGTGGCGCTGCCGGAGGGATCAATGTGGCGTTGAAAACCATCGTCGAGGCTGGCGATGAGGTAATAATCTTAGCCCCCTACTTTGTCGAGTATATATACTACATTGACAATGCTCAGGCTCTCCCCCGTATTATCCCCACAGATAACCAGTTTGTACCGGACTTGAAGATTCTGGAGGAAAACGTTACATCCAAAACGCGAGCCGTGTTGGTGAACTCCCCCAATAATCCTACTGGCGCTGTCTATGGCCACCATATTCTAAAGGGAATTGGCGAGCTGCTGAGTAGAAAGGAAGTGGAGTATGGGAGAGAGATCTTCCTGATTAGCGATGAGATCTACCGGAGGCTGGTATATGATGGGGTGGAGTGCCCATATGTGTTTCAGTACCATCCCAGAACCATCGTTACTACTTCTTATTCAAAGGACCTAGCTTTGCCGGGGGAGCGTATCGGATATATCGCCGTTAATCCCCTATATGAGGGTCGAGATGAGTTGAGCAACGGATTAGTGTTCTGTAATCGCGTGCTTGGTTTCGTCAATGCTCCAGCCCTCATGCAACATGTGGTGCGTGAACTGCAGGATGCGTCCGTTGACATATACGAGTACGCGAGGAAGAGGGACCTTTTGTATAATAGCCTGGTGGAGATGGGCTATTCTATGGTAAAGCCGATGGGTGCCTTCTACATGTTCCCCAGGTCGCCCATTGCAGATGATGCGGATTTCGTCAAGGAGTTGCAAAAGTACAATGTTCTGGTGGTGCCGGGGAAGGGGTTTGGTGCTCCGGGATACTTCCGTATATCCTACTGCGTGGAGGATTGGGTTATTGAGGGGTCGTTGCCAGGATTTAGGGCAGCAGCCAAGGAATTTGGCCTTTGCTAGTCAATGTCAACCCGCAGCCATGTCTCTAGGGTAAGACTGAGAAGCTCAACTACCCACTGATAGCGATTTCAAGACCTCCTCTGCCTTCTCTATATCATCGGGCTTGAATACCACCATCGCCTTGTTCTCTCCGACCTGCCCAATGAAGGCGTAGAAATACTTAATGTTGATCCCGGCCTTGGCCATTGGCTTCGCCACGCTGTTCAGTAGCCCGCCGGGAACATCGGGTATCTGAGCGCTGAGCATCCAGTCGATTCTCGTGGTAAACCCAGCCTGCCGCAGGGCCTGTAGTCCTTCCTCCGGGTTATCCAGAATCATGCGCGCTATGCCAAATTCCGCCGTGTCACTCACCGAGAGCGCGCGTATGTTTATCTTTTCTCTCTGGAGGGCTTCAAGGATGGCTTCTAACCGACCGGACTCGTTCTCCACAAAGACGGAAACCTGCTTTATTCTCATATCCTGGTTCCTCCGTTAGCTATTGTTTCAGCAGTTCCAGGGTGCTATAGCTCGCTTCGGTCTACTACCCTTTTGGCTTTACCTTCAGTGCGTTCTATAGTCCTGGGCTCTACCAGCTTGATACGAGCTGCGATGCCCAGTACGCTATCCATCTCGGATCGGAGCCTTTTCTCGAGGCCTTCCATCTTCTGCATCTCGTCGGAGAACACCTCCTCAGAGACCTCGACCCATATCTCAAGTTCATCAGACTTAAATGCGTGCTGCCTGTCTACAACTATTAAGTAATGCGGTTCCACCCCTTCAACATCAAGAAGAACGCTCTCTATCTGTGAGGGAAAAACGTTTACACCCCGAACGATTAGCATATCGTCACTGCGTCCGGTTATTCGTGACATTCTTGCCATCGTTCGTCCGCACTTGCACGGCTCCGGATTTAGACTGATGATATCCCTGGTGCGGAATCTGATCACCGGCTGGGCTTCCTTAGTAAGCGTCGTTATCACAAGCTCCCCCTCTTCCCCATAGGGCAACTGCCCTCCGGTCTCCGGATCGATGGTCTCGACCAGGAAATGGTCTTCGGCGATATGCATTCCACACTTGTGAGGACACTCTACCGATACTCCTGGCCCGATGACCTCGGTCAAGCCGTAAACGTTGATGGCTAGGATACCGAGCCTCTCCTCTATGTCCTCCCTCATCTGCTCAGACCAGGGCTCAGCGCCGAGCACGCCCAGGCGGAGCCTGGTATCGCGCAGGTCAATGCCCATTTCCCTGGCGGTTTCGTGCAGGATGAGTGCGTAGGAGGGGGTGCAGGTGATAACCGTGGTACCCAGGTCTTGTATCAGGAGGATCTGGCGCTTGGTGTTTCCGCTGCTTGTAGGGATCACCATGGCGCCAAGGCGTTCAGCGCCGTAGTGAAAACCGAGACCCCCGGTGAACAACCCGTAGCCGTAGGCGTTCTGCAGCACATCGTCTTTGGTTGTGCCAGCCGTGGCTAACGTGCGAGCCATCATCTCTGACCACGTATCGACGTCGCGCTGGGTGTATGGTGCAATTACTGGCTTGCCCGTTGTGCCGCTGGAGGAATGAATACGCACTGCCTGCTCCAGAGGGACGGCCATCAATCCGTAGGGATAATTGTCGCGAAAGTCCAGCTTGCTGGTAAATGGTAGCTTCGTCAAGTCAGCCAGGGTTTGGATATCATCAGAGGTGACCCCTTTTTCCTTGAAAGCTCGGCGGTAAAAGGGCACTCTGTCATATACCTCTCTGACTTTAATCTTCAGCCGCTCGAGTTGAAGCTTCTCCAATTCCGGTCGCGGCATTGTCTCGTGTTCAGGGTCGCGAATCATTTCTTGATCCCCTTTCCTAATATGATTGCTTTAGCCTCGTCCGTACCTCTCATGAAAGCCTCAATGCTGGATTCCATGAACTTTGGCGGTAGTCTACGGCGCATGGTCTCCGTCCAGGCCTCGGTTCCCAATTCCAGGAATGCGGACAGGAAACCCAGCATCGCCATATTGACTGCTCTCGGATTACCTACTTCCTGGGCGATTCTGGTGGCTGGGATCAGGTATATCTTATCGGTGTATTGAGAAAGGATGCCTCTGATCTCATCCCAGCTTGGGTAGGGGATCTTGCCATCAATAGCTGATATTGGGATGACTACTACATCGGCGACGATAACAACCCCATCTGGCTTGATAAACGGTGCCCAGCGCGCTGCCTCCAGTTGTTCGAAACCAAGCATGAAATCGACTTCTCCCTTTCTAATCATCGGGGAGAAGACGTGCCTTCCCCAGCGGACGTGGCTCACCACACTCCCGCCACGCTGCGCCATGCCCAGGGTATCCGACTTCTTGACGTCGTACCCGTTGTTCATGCCAATCTCAGCCATGCCGTCGCTGGCCATGATGACCCCATAGCCGCCAACCCCTGCCATCAGTACGTTGACATCCTTCACCGCTTACCCTCCGAAATAGCATCCTGAGGGCAAACCTGGGCACATACACCGCAAATAGTGCCAACGCACATGTCTGCGTCTATACAGGCTATATCCTCCGAGATGGATATGGCTGGACAACCAATATCCAGGCAATCAAAGCAGCCTACGCACTCCTCCGTATCCACCTCAAGGGGAGTTCCTTTTGTTTTTACGGAAAGTATGCAAGGACCGCGTGCTATTATAACCGAAGTCTCGTCGCTTTCCACAGACCGTTTTATCGTGGACTCGATAGCCTTCAAATCGAATGCATCCACGACGTTGATATCTTTGACTCCGATCCCTTTCACCAGCGACTCCAGTTCCACTGCCTGAGTCGTGGCTCCTGTCGCTGAGATACCCGTCCCGGGATGACCCTGGTGACCGGTCATCGCAGTGGTTTGGTTATCCAGAATTATAATGGTAGTGCTTCCCTGATTGTACACTACATCGATTAGCCCAGTTATGCCGGAATGCATAAAAGTGGAATCACCAAGTACCGCCACGACCTTGTTGGGGACCCCAGCTTTTTCCAGCCCCAGCGCCTGACCTATGCTAGCTCCCATACAGGCGCAGGTGTCCAGGGCTGCCAGAGGGGGGTATACACCCAGAGTGTAGCACCCGATATCGCTGGTCACAATAAGCTCGTCTTTCTTCAGTTCTTTTCCGTAACCGGCGGTATGAAACCCCAGCTTTCTCAGGACAAACTCTGTGGCAACATGGGGACAACCGGCGCATAGCTGTGGCCGTCTCGCTGGCAGTTGCGGTGCGGGCGATGAGCTTTGAGGAGAAGGCTTCGCTGAAGCCGGTACTATCCCCGCCTGAATAGCACCGTTCTCGACTATCTCAGGGTTAAGCTCACCTATTATGGGGATGAACTCCTTGCCGGTGACCGCAATGCCCAGGCGGCGCACTTCATCTTCCAGGTAAGGGTCCAGCTCCTCAACTACAACCACCCTCTCCACTTCCTGGGCGAATCGGCGAATCAGGTTAGCGGGAATCGGGTAGATTGTGGTCAGCTTGAGGTGGGAAGCGTCCTTAAATACTTCTCGGGAGTATTGGTATGCTACCCCATCGGATATCACACCGATCTTTCGGTCAGCCAGCAACATCTCGTTCAGGGGAAATTCCTCCACGTAGGCCTGCAATTTGATAATGCGCTCCTCCATGGCGTGCCGCCGGACTCGAGCGTTTGAGGGAACCATCACGTATTTCGCTGGAGAGCGGGTGAAGTGAGGCGGTTTCAAATCGGCTCTCCGCTCTTTGTTTACATCGACCACGGTCTTGCAGTGAGATATACGAGTGGTGGAGCGCAACAGCACCGGCGTGTCGAATTCCTCGCTGATGTTGAAAGCCCATTCCATTAGTTCATAGGCATCCTGGCTGTCGGTAGGCTCAAGCATAGGGACTTTGGCGATCCTGGCGAAGTGACGGTTGTCCTGCTCACCCTGCGAGCTATGTTCTCCCGGGTCATCGCAGGAGACTATTACCAGCCCGCCAACTATACCCGTGGTGGAAACTGCGAACAAGGGATCAGCTGCCACATTGAGACCGACGTGCTTCATGGATACCAGGGCTCGGACACCGCCATAGGCTGCCCCCATCCCCACCTCAAGGGCTACCTTTTCATTGGTTGACCACTCAGCATATACCCCGTCCATGCGAGCGATGTTTTCCAGTATCTCGGTGCTCGGCGTTCCGGGATAGGCTGTTGCTACTACCACGCCGGCGTGATAAGCGCCCAAGGCTATGGCTTCGTTACCTGATAATAGCTGCTTCATGGTATATTATGCCCCATCTTCTCATTTTACCACGCTCATAACAGCCTAGGCTACACTTTTACCCAAATATGCTTGTCTCACCCTGTCATCACCCAAAAGCTCCTTAGCGGTGCCCTCGATGCTAATTCGCCCTCTTTCCATAACATATCCTCGATCGGCAATCTTGAGCGCGGCAGTAGCATCCTGTTCGATAAGGAGTATGGTGAGCCCCTCATCTCTAAGTCTGACTATAAGCTTCAGGATCTCCTTCACCAAAGTAGGTGCTAGTCCCAGAGAAGGTTCATCGAGCAGAAGCATTCGGGGTGAGGACATTAGCGCACGACCGATAGCTAGCATCTGTTGCTCCCCCCCGCTGAGGCTGCCTGCCCGCTGATTCCGCCGTTCTCTAAGTATAGGGAAAAGCCCGAATACCGTCTCTAGGTTCGACTGAACGGTAGAGCGGCGCAGGAACCATCCGATGTACCCTATAGTGCTAAGTAGGTTACGGGCGCACTCGGTGTAGGCACCCATAGTCAGGTTGTCTATCACCGACATGGCGCCAAAGATTTGTCTTCCTTCGGGAATATAGGCTACGCCGAGCCTTACCATTTTGTGAGAGGAAAGTCTGGAAATCTGGCGGTCGTCCAGCCAGATGCTGCCGCTCTTCAGCGGCACCACTCCCGAAATAGCATTCAGCAGGCTGGTCTTGCCGGCCCCATTAGCCCCGATGATGGTTACGATCTCACCATCGTTTACGACCAGGGAAACCTCCCGGAGCCCCGTGATCCGGCCATAAGCTACAGATGCATTTTCAACCCTTAGCACTACTCCACCTCCTCGCCAAGGTAAGCCGTGATGACCCTCTGATCCTTCTGAATTTGAGCAGCGGTGCCCTCGGCTATCTTTTGTCCACTGTCCAGTACGATGACCCATTCGGCAAGGCCCATCACCAGCGGCATGTCATGCTCAACCAGTATGACGCTGATTCCGGTTTCCCGAATACGGCGGATGAGATCGCTAAGTTCCTGCTTCTCTAGTTTGTTCAATCCAGCGCCGGGCTCATCGAGTAGAAGAAGCCGGGGCTCGGTGGCCAGGGTCCGGGCTATGGCCAGCAGTTTCTGTTGGCCCAACGGCAGGCTGAGAGCATTCTGCTGGGCGTGCGTCCCCAACCCCACCATGTTGAGGTACTTCATGGCGTTGAGGGAGATGGTCTCCTCCTCACGGTGAGCCCTGGGCAGGCGCAGGGCCGCACCCAGGAAGCCATAGCGGCTGCGGGGATGCTGGCCTGTCATTATGTTTTCCAGGACGGTCATGTTCCCGAAGAGGAGAACATTTTGGAAGGTGCGTGCAATGCCCAGCGCCGCCCTTCTATGAGGCGCGGTGTCCTTGAGAGGCGTGCCTTGAAACAATATCTCGCCATCGCTCGCCGGGTAGACACCTGTAATGACATTGAAGAGCGTAGTCTTGCCGGCACCATTAGGGCCAATAATGGCAGTTATTTTACCCGCCTCTATCGCCAGGTCCACTTTGTCCAGAGCTACCAGGCCGCCGAAGGCCTTGCTCAGACTCTTAGTCTCTAATATGGATTCGCTCAAGGTTCAGCCCCTCTCTGTGCATACCTGAGTCGCCATCGCCCGAAAATATCCCTAAGCCTGACAAACAAGCCTTCGGGCATGAAAATCATCACTAGCATTAGTATAAGTCCGTAGATAATAACGTCCCACTCGCCGAATCTAAGCAGTAGCTCATCACTCAATATGTGAATAGTAGCAGCGCCGAATATAGCGCCCCAGATACTTGCCAGCCCCCCTATAACCGCCATCACAACTATCATCAACGAGGCGAGAAAGCCGAAGGGCTGAGGGCTGATAAAGGTAAGGTGGTGGACAAAGAGACTGCCGGCCAGAGAGGCATAGACCGCACTTAGTACGAAGATCTTTACCTTGAACTGAGCTACATTGATGCCTATCGATTCAGCGGCAGCCTCGCTGCCGTGGATTGCTCTGAGCGCTCTGCCCGTCCGCGATCTGACGATGTTCTGCGAGATAAGCAGGACGGCGAGACAGAAGAACCAGACCAGGAAATATCGTTTGAAGGAGGAATCGAAGACAAACCCGCCGATGGATAGATAGGGAATCCCTGACATCCCCTCGGGGCCGCCGGTGAATTGGGCTAGTTGATTGAACAGAATATATATGATCATGCCCAGACCAAGGGTAGCCATGGCCAGATAGTTGCCTCTGAGCCTGAAAATGGGATAGCCGATGATATAGGCAAACGCACCGGTAGCTATGGCTGCTATCAGCATTGCGAGCCACGGGTTGACGCTGTAGGTCTTACTCAGTACGGCTGAGAAATAGGCACCCATGCCATAGAAGGCGGCCTGTCCCAGAGAGACCTGCCCGGTATAGCCCAGCAGGAGGCACATTCCTACCGTGACCATTGTGTGGATACCGATGAAGATCATGAGGACGGTGTACTGACCTAGAGACCAATCGAAGGGTATCAATATCAAGAATGCCAGAAGCGCGGCAATCACGAGGTAAGTCCACTTTCGTTTCACCCTTGCCAGCATCAGCCTGCTCTCTCCTCCTCCGCCAGCCTTCCTGATCTAAAGAGTAGTATCAGCAGCAAGGCGATCAGGGCAATGGCATCTTTGTAGTCCGAGGTGAAAGGTCCCCAATTAATTGCCACAGCTAAGGCCTCGATGATCCCCAGCCCAATGCCCCCAATCACTGCTGCGATTGGACTCTTGAAGCCACCGATGGACGCCGCTACAAAGCCCTTGAGTCCCAGCATAACCCCTACACCGTAGGATGTTACCGTCAATGGGGCCATGACTGCACCGCCGATAGCCCCTATTGATGCTGCAAGTACAAAGGCGATTAGTGCCATTGTCCTGGTATTAATACCCACCAGACCTGCAGCCCCGGGGTTTATAGCACACGCTTTTAGCGCCTTGCCCACCATGGTATAGGAGAAAAAGAGGTGCACCAGGATCGTTACTGCAAGCATGGTGCCGATTATCCACAGTGCCTGAGGCTGAATATAGGCACCGAGAAAAGATATGGGTTCATCGCCGGTGAAGTATGGAGGACGTACGTAATCCTTTCCCCATAGTTCCCCGGCGATGCCACGAATGAAGACAGCCGCCCCGATGGTGATGATGATCAGGCTAACAGCCGATGCTCTTCTGGCGGTACGGATGGCAAGTAGATACATGATCGCGCCGATAGCTGCTGCGATGAGCACCGAGAGGATGAGGGCGGGAGCCAGTGGAATTCCAGCGGAACTGGCCAGGATGAACGAAATCATACCCCCCAGCATCACGAACTCGCCCTGTGCGAAGTTAATGATGCGGGTTACGGCATAGATGATGGTAAAACCCAGGCCTACCAGGGCATAGATGCTGCCCTGGGTAAGACCGGATATGAGATACTGAAGAAACTGGTCTGCTGACATACATCAGATCTCCTGGCCGTATTACTAGAGGATAGCAAAAGAATAGGGGGGAAGTCTACCTTCCCCCCTTATTTCCATCCAGAGCTTGTCAGGTAAGCTGGTTCCTACTTCAGCCAGGTAAACTGCCCATCTACGACCTGTACCATAACCAAAGCATCATCGGTTAGGCCATGGTGATCTTCTGGGGACATGTTAAATATGCCGCCAGTGCCGACGAAACCGGTTATGTTCTGTATGTAATCCCTGATATGGGTCCTGGCCTCTGAGAGGGTCACACCGTCCTCCATTTCCTCTAATGCCATAACTACCATGCTCAGTGCATCCCAAGCATGTCCCCCGTAGGTATTAGCTTTCACCTCGCTGGGGAGCGCCTCAAAGTCCGCTATGTAACCGAGCAAGACTGCCTTCTGAGGGTCGGTATCCGGTAGTTCATTAGCGATCCAGAACTTACCGCTGGGTAACATCACTCCCTCTGCGGCATCACCTGAGAGATCAAGGTACGTCTGGCTAAGACTGCCATGGCTTTGAAATAGCGGTATGCCCATCTCCATGTCAGCCCAGTTCTTGGTAATGATAGCAGGTCCCGGGCTGGTGCCCCAGCAGATTATGGCTTCAGCAGCGGGGGTAGCATTTTCTATATTGGTAAGCTGGGGAGTCATGTCTATATCGTTAACGTTGTCGAATGTCTCTTTGGCAACAATAGTCAGACCATAATTGGGAGCATCTGCTTCCAGAGCAGCCACGCCCATCTGTCCAAAGCCACCTTTGTCGGTGAGAAGGGCGATGTTGCTTATGTTTAGCGTATTTTGTAGATAGTCGAATATGGTTCGAGCGGCTTGGTTACTGCTCTGAGGGGTCATGAATACCCACTCTCTCTCGTTACCATCCTCATCATTTACTATCGGCTCACTGGCGGCGCAAGTAACTAGAGGTACCTGCTTATCAGTTGCCACTGGAACCATAGCCATTGATGTCCCGCTGGCGCTGGGACCTACTATGGCCAGCACTTCGTCCTGCTCAATGAGCCTGTCTATCCTCAGCGCAGCTGTAGTAACCTCGCTTTCGTCATCATAGACAATGACCTCTAAGGGATGTCCGTTGATGCCACCAGCGTCATTGATCTCATCCTCCATCATCTCCACCGTCAGTTTTTCAGGTTCGCCCAGTGGGGAATATGCGCCAGTCACGGAAAATACGGCGCCTACTGTGTAGGTATCCCCTTCTTCAATTGTTTTCTCTTCCTGAGCGCAGCCCATGGGGGCTAGGGAGATCAATGCCACCACAAGGACTAGCATTACCGACCACTTAAGATACTTCTGCATTTGGCTTCCCTCCTCTCTTTTATTCGGGTAAACTATAACAGGCTATATCGTGCTTGGCAACTCCATTACATAAAATCCCCCCTTCCTGCGGATTTTGTTCAGATTTCGATCTGGAGTATCGGACATATCTTGCACAATTATATCCCATCTGTCAATAGCTTGCGCCTAGCTCCTCCTTTTTTCGCCAAATATCGCAACAATCACTGCGGGTCGGCATCAACAAGGTGAGTTAGCATGCTGTATGCCCAGGATGAACTTATGAGCTCATTTAGATAGAGGGGTGACCCTAGACAACCTCTCTGTTATGCTGACCCCTTCGCTTGCTGTCATTCTGACCCCGATTTATCGGGGGAAGAATCTCCCGAATAAGGCGTAGGTCTAGATTCTTCGCCGCCCCTTCGCTTCGCTCAGGGCTTCGGCTCAGAACGACAATAGAGATGAGGTAATATATCATTTAATGTGCTGGATGAGTACAGTTTATTGACAAACCCCGGTGACAAATTATAAGATGATTCCTTGGTGACCGTGAGGGGCCATACATTAGCCGGGACGGCTTAACCAAATGAAAAAGGGACCACAAGGCAAATCCCCCGAGCCGCAAGAGGAGCCTCGATATACCAGTGGCGGCATCCCCATTAAGGGCGTCTACACGCCGCAAGATATCAAGGACATAGACTATACCGAGCACATAGGCAACCCTGGGGAGTACCCCTTCACCAGAGGCATATACAAAGGTTCCCGGGGTATCATATTCGCCCAGCGGCCGGTCTTAGGCTATGGTCTGCCTGAGGAGACCAACAAGCGAATTAAGTATCTACTTAAGTACGGGATGGCATCTCCCAGCGGTATGCCCAGCTACAACCTCACCATGGATATGACTAGTGCCTACGGCTTTGATTCCGATGACCCCCGTATGGCCCAGTGGGTTGGCGTCTCCGGCCCGCCCTGCAACTCGATACAGGACAGTGAAGCTATCCTGGAGGGGATCCCCCTGGAGGGGGTGTATCACGGAGCGCTATCTTATGCCCCTAACTGGCGGGTGGCTCACTATATCGCAATTGCGGATAATCGCGATGTGCCCCGAAGAAACCTGATGGGGGCTACCTTGAATGACTCGCTGCACGGCCCCATCGGCGAGGGTGTCCACCTTTTCCCGCCGCGCGCCTGCCTCAGACTCATCGTAGATACCCTCAAGTTCGTCACCGCAGAAATGCCCCGTTTCAGAGCCTGCGATGTGCAGGCATACTCCAGCCGTGAGGCGGGATGCACCGCGCCGCAAGAGGCCGCTTTTGCCATCGCCGATATGATAGAAGTGGTACAGGGCTGTCTGGAAAAAGGCCTGGACATAGAGGAGCTGTCTCCCCATCTCACCTTCTTCTTCGCCTGCTACAGCGACTTCTTCGAGGAGGTGGCCAAGTTCCGCGCGGTGCGAAAGGTGTGGGCCCAAATAATGAAGGAGCGGTTTGAGGCCAAGGACGAGCGAAACTGGCGGATGAGGATTCAGGTCAAGACATCAGCCTCAACCCTGCCGGCGCAGTACCCGCTGCTCAATATATTTCGATCGGGTCTGCAGGCCCTATCCGCCATCTTCGGTGGAGCCAGCGGGCTCAATATTACCTGTATGGATGAGGCCTTTAGCGCGCCCACCGAAGAAGCGGCGCGCATTGCCCTGCTCACCGGCAAGGTCATCGAGCACGAGACCGGAATTGTGAATGTGGCAGATCCGCTATCCGGCTCCTACTATGTAGAGTACCTGACCCGGGAAATGGAGAAAGTCATTTGGGATTACCTTGAAAAAATCGACGCCATGGGTGGTTATATTGCCGCCCTGGATCGGGGCTATCTACAACGAGAGATCGCCGCCGCCAATGTGAAACAGTCCTATGACCTTGATAGCGGCAAGCAGGTGATCGTCGGCCTCAATAAGTTTCAGCCCGAGGAAGAAGAGGAAGCGCCCATCGAGATCCTTGAGCAGGACCCGATGAGAACGCATAAGATAATGAGTCAGCGGCTGCAAAAGCTGCGGGCCGAGCGAGATAACGGGCGGGTCCATGAGGTGCTGGCGGAGTTCAGGGAGGCCGTCTCCGGGGATGGCTATATGATGCCCATAATGGTCGAGGCGGCCAAGGCCCACTGTACTACCGCCGAGATATTCGACATCCTCAAGGAAGTGCTGGGCGAGGACAAGAATTGCCTAATTCCGCCTGATTGGTTTGCCAGAGTTTAGGAACTGCTAGGTGACATCGAAGCGAAAAATACGGATTCTGTTAGCCAAGGCAGGGCCGGATACCCATGTCAGAGGGCTTTCCATCCTGATGGTAAGATTGCGGGATGCCGGCATGGAGACAATTTATACCGGCCTATACCAGACGCCAGAAACCATTGTCGCCGCGGCGATCCAGGAGGACGTGGACTTCATCTTCTTGAGCAGTCACCTCGGCCGCCACATGGCACTGGCGGAACAGATAATGGCGTTACTAAAAGAGAAGGGAGCAGAACACATCGCCCTAGCAGTGGGAGGGGTGATTCCGCGAAAAGATTTCCCTGCACTCAAGGAGCTGGGGGTTAGCGGGGCATTCCAGCCCCATACACTGACCAGCACGGTGATCGACTTCGTTAAGGCCCAGACTGCGGAAGCCATGAAAAAATGAGCCAGGAGGGGCCTCGGAGTTTACTAACCATCATAATCAAGAAAGGAGCACAGCATGTCGTTTGTTTTCAGCGAGGAAGAAGAACTGTTCCGGCGACAAGTCCAGGAGTTCGCCCAGAAGGAACTGGCCCCCGGGGCCAAGGAGCGCGCTAAGAAGACCGAAGTGGACATGAAAATAGTGAAACAGATGGCCGATTTGGGGCTCCTGGCGATGAATGTCCCTGAGAAGTACGGCGGCCAGACTGTCAGCTGGGTCACCGTAGGTATTGCCATCGAGGAGCTGGCGAAGGCGGATTTCACCGTCAGCGTGCTGCCAATAGGGTCATGCGGTTTCCTCGGCCAAGCGCTGTCATATGCCCCTGATTATCTGCAGGACAGGTGGTTCAAGCCGCTTGTCCAGGGCGATATACTGGCCTGCCTGTGCCTGACCGAGCCCGACTGCGGGTCAGATGCCGTTGCCATAAAGACCAGGGCGGTAAAGGACGGTGACTCTTATGTCATAAACGGCGAGAAGACCTCGATAAGCTGGGGTATGCAGGCAAAAATTGGGATTATGTTCGCCAAGACCGACCCCGCAGCCGGTGCTAAGGGGGTAAGCGCCTTTCTTCTTCCCATCGATACGCCCGGGCTCACCAGGTCCGCCATCCCCGATATGGGCTGGCCCTCGGCGCAGCGCGCCTCGCTATTCTTCGATGACGTGCGCTTACCGGCTGACCACCTCCTGGGGGTGGAGGGTCAGGGCTTCTACCTGGCAATGGATGTGATCGGTGTGGTGCGGGTGGCCTTAACCCTGCAGGCTATCGGCCACGCCGAGGGCGCTCTCGATGAAGCAATCAGCTACGCCAAGCAGCGCACCGCCTTCGGTCGACCCCTGGCTAACTTCCAGGCGGTATCCTTCAACATAGCCGAGCAGGCCACCAAGCTCGAAGCCGCCCGCCTCCTCTGCTACCGGGCTATGGGGCTCAGGGACAAGGGTCAGCGCAACCTCAAGGAAGCCTCAATGGCCAAGTGGTACGGCGCCCGCGCCGCCGTGGAGGCCTGCCACGAGGCGCTGCTCATCCACGGGCAGATAGGCTTCAGCGAGGAGTGTCCGGTGGAGCAACGGCTGAGGAACGTTATCGGCAGCGAGATCGGGGACGGCACCGCCGAGATCATGAAGCTGAACATCTCCCGGGAGATAATCGGGAAGGAATTCCAGCCGATGTAAATTCCCAGCGAATAAAAAAGCCAGCGCCCCGTTTCATCGAGACGCTGGCTTTTAACTTTATTCGATTCCCTAATCAAGGGCCTGTGTCCTAAATCTAATCTTCCATCCAGAATTCCCACGCGCAGGGGATCTCATCCGGGCTCTGGCGTGGCGGTAGCTTGGTGGCTCTACACTTTATTTTCGGATTGACATATTCCGCACTCCGCGGGATCAGGGGCCCGTCCAGCTCGTTGCACGCCAGGTTCTGCAGCCAGGTGTCATTGTGGCGCTCGCAGTATTCTAGAGTGCGGCAGCGTGTCACCGTCAGCTTGCCGTGCTTCCCGTCGTCACTGATCTCGAAGTCGATATCGAACATCGCGGCAAATCCGGGGTCGACCTGCCAGCACTTGAACAGAGCAGCTATGTCGTTCCCCTGGATGTTCATCATCTTTCTGGGGCGATCTATCTCATGCTTCCAGTTGGTATCCCAGACCTCCTTAGAGCACGAGAGGGCCACGTCATCGCCGTACCTCCTCCGAATTACAGTGGTCCACATGCCATCCGCCCCCAGATAGAGCTGACCCGACATTAGCACCAGCCTGGCCAGCGCCTCGCTGGAAAAATCGCTCAGTTTCAGATCAGGTTTGAAAGGGCCGCTGTAATCCTGCAAATCTCCCATATTAACCTCCTTCTAGATTTAATTAGATTTAATACTGACTGTTTTGCTATGTCTCGAGCTTGAACTCCCATTGACAGGCGATATCGTCCTTGCTCTTGCGCGGAGGCAGCTTCAGGATGGTGGTTTTTATCTCCGGGTTGAAGAAACGTGCGGTCTCCGCTATCAATGGCTTGTCCAGCTCATTACATGCCAGGTTCAGCAACCAGTCGTCGCCATGCCGCTCACAGTATTCCAGCGTGCGGCATTTCGTCACCGTCATCAAGCCGTAGTTACCGTCGTCCCTCAATTCGTAATCGATATCGAACATCACGGCGAACCCGGGATCGATCTGAAAGTATTTGAACATGGATGCGATATCATTACCGTGGATATTCATCGCTTGCGTCGGACGGCGCAACTCCTGCTTCCAGTTGGTATCCCAGACCTCCTTGGAACACGAGAGGGCCACTTCATCACCGTATCGTTGCCGGATCACGGTGGTCCACATGCCGTCCGCTCCCAGGTACATCTTGCTTGCCGCGATAAGCAGCCTCACCAGCGCCTCTTTGGAGAAATCGGTCAGTTTTAAATCCGGTCTAAATTCCCCGCTATAATCTTCTAGATCCGCCAACATAACCCCCATCAGAATTTAGTTACGTTTCGATCTTAAACTCCCACTGACAAGCAATCTCATCAGGCTTGCCCCCGAGGCCAACCTTTAGAGCTTTTATCTGAATGTCCGGGTTGACGGCAGCGGCGTAGGCCTTAATGGCGGCCGCCTCCAATACATGACAGTTCCACTCGAGTTTCTCTGGATCCTGCTCCTTGAATTGGGTAAACGCGGGGCAGCGCTGCACTGTGAGAATAGCGTGGTTCTTGTTCTTTACGTCCCAATCGAAGTCAAAAAATCCTTGTGCGAAAGATGGCAGGAACTGATTGGCCTTCGCATACGCCTCGACATCGTTCCCCTTGATGTTGAGCGCCTCCATGGTCCACTTCATCTCGTGCTTGCCGATGCGAGTATAGTTTTCGATCAGACATTCACGGGCAGCATCTTCACCGACCCGTTTGCGCATCTGTTCCTGCCAATACGCATCAAGCACCAGTATCTCCTTGCAGCAAGCCTGGAGTAGCCTCCCCAGTGCCTCCTTGGAGAAATCCTCAAATTTTATATTACGAACGAACGGTCCACTGTAGTCTTTCAGTTCCTGCATTTTGCACCTTCACTTCCTTTGCGGGATTAGTTTTTACCCTTTCCATCACCTCCTGCGTGAGTTCTATTCGATTTTGAACTCCCACTGACAGGCAATCTCGTCCTCGCTCTTCCGTGGAGGTAGTTTTATCGGCTCTACCTCTATTTTGGGGTTGAACCTTTTAGCTATCCATTTGAACGCCGGTAAATCTATCTCCTCACACGCCAGCTTCTGTAACGCGGTGTCTTTGTGCCGTTCAAAGTACTCCAGCGAATTGCAGCGGGTGACAGTCATTATGCCGTGGTTCTTGTTCTTTAACTCAAACTTAACGCGCGGCTCAAAATTCGGCGGTGGCCCAACGTATATAACTGAGAACGCCGGACCAAACTGGAAGTATTTGAACAAGGTTGGGATGTCATTTCCCTTGATATTTAGTGCCTCCACGGTCTGACGTATGTCAAGCTCCAACCCCTTTGAGAACCAGACCTCCTTATCGTAATCGAAAGCCACTTTATCGCCGTGCTTTTTCCTCATGAGGCCGGTCCAGATGCCGTCTATCCCCAGATAGAGCTTGCCTGACGCCACCAACAACCGCAGAATCGCTTCTTTGGAGAAATCGGGTAGGGTCAGATCGGGATTAAACTCCCCGCTATAGTCTTGTAACTCTTTCACGATAAACTCTTTCTTCTCGAAAGCCCGATACCCCCTGGTAGATCGAGCTAGGTCGCTTTCTCTAGCTAGGCGTCTAATCCTCTAGCTTATACTCCCACATACAGACCGGGACATCATTGGAGCTTTTACGCGGCGGAAGCTTGAGCGGTTTCACCTTTATCTTGGGGTTGAAGTGATCGGCATAATCCTGGAAGGCCGGGGGCTCCAGGTCATGACACAACGGTTTGATCCTGCCAGGGTCGGTCTTCTCAAAATACATTAGGGAGGGGCAGCGATAGATGGTCATTATGGCATACTTGGGGTCTCTGATATAGATATCATACTGGTACAGTCCCTCCGTGTAACAGGGATCAAGCTGCACCGCTTTGAACATGGTATAGAGATCGTTCCCCTGGATATTGGCGGTCTTCTGGAGTCCGCCGAGCACATGCCGGACTATCCTGCGCCATACCTTCATCTCCCATTCCCAGGCCTTCTCCGGGCCCACCTCCTCGGCGACGGTAGAATACCAGAGCCCGTCCATCAGCTCATACAGCCGGCCATATTCACATAGCAGCTTCCCCAGCAGCTCTTTGGAGAAATCTTCATACCTGAAATGCCGTATGAACTCCCCACTATAATCGTTGCGTTCTTCCATCTTTACCTCCTTCTATTCTTTAGTTCCTTGATCCTGTTTAAAGCTAGCTGGTTTGAAGATTTGGCTGTGTATACCTCCATCTATCTCGAACATCTTGCCCGTCACCCAATCCGAGGCGGGGGAGGCCAGATAGATCGCTGCCAGGGCTATATCCTCAGGCGTCCCCATACGCTTGAGGGGGGTCCCGGCCACGATCTTATCTTTCACCGGCTCCAGTGTAACGGCGCTGGTTTCGGTCCAGACAGCGCCGGGACAGATACAATTCACCCGGACGTAAGGAGCCAGCTCGAACGCCATGGTCTGGGTAAGCTGGTTCACTCCTGCTTTAGAAACACCATAAGCGATCATGCCCACCGCCGGCATGTCACCCTCACGGCTCGAGATGTTAATGATCGATCCTGATTTCTGCTCCAACATAACATTGGCAACAGCCTTGCTACAGAGGAAAGTACTGGTCAAGTTCTCCCTGAGCTGGAATTCCCAGGCGCGCTCGCTGGTCTCCATCGCTGGCTTAATGTAGCCAGCCCCGGCGTTATTAACCAGGATGTCGATCCGGCCGAACTCCTCCAGTGCCTTGCTCACCACATTGTCAACCTGCTCGGCCTCGCGGACGTCACAGGGTAGGGCCAAGGCTTTGCGGCCCAAGCTGCGAATATCTGCCGCAGTAGCCTCTATCTGGCTCTCTGTCCGGGCAACGCAGACCACATCAGCACCGGCCTCGGCAAAGCCCAGCGCTATCCCCCGTCCTATACTCCTGCCCGCCCCGGTGACAATAGCCACCTTACCGGTCAGGGAAAACTTATCTAGTATCATCTTACCACTGCGTTGAATTCTAGCAGAAAAAAGTGCGCCAGGTCAACCGACACTAGGGATTAGTGGATTGGGTTATTGGGTAAATCTCCTCGCAACCGGCACCGAGGTCATTTCATCGATCGCGTAACTTGACTCATAAAAATCCCGGGGAATGTTTTTTCAGTTTGTGTACTGCATCTATAAAAGGGGTGTCCAGAGGGGAATCCCCTCTGGCGGGGGTATGGGGGTGTCCCCCACAAATACATCTCGGGGCGGGTGGGTGGGGAAAGGTGAGATTGCTTTGCCTTGCTCTCGATGACAGCGACAATCGGCTAGCCGTGATGTCTCACCAATATACCGGATGAGCATACTTATTTGACAAATGTGGGAAATCTCTCTACCCTGTGAGCGAAAATGAGGACAATAAGAATACCATGAACACGCCCAAGCGTAAATACGCCGGGCCAGCTATAGAAGCAGATAAGCTATCCTTTAGCTATAAAAACATCAAAGCGGTTGACCGGCTATCGCTTGAGGTACCGCGAGGGATAAGCTTCGGGGTTCTCGGTCCCAACGGCTCGGGAAAGACCACACTTATCAGGCTCCTCGTTGGTCTACTAAAACCAAAATCGGGCACTATCCGCACGCTGGGGCGGCCTCCCTCCCGCAAAATGTCCCGCCACATCGGTTACATGCCGCAGCTCGCTTCGCTGTATGCCGAGCTGTCGATAGCCCAGAATGTGGACTTCTTCGCCCGGATCTACGGGGTGAGAGACAAGGCTAAAAGACGCCAACTAGTTGAGGAGGCGATCAAACTGGTGGGCCTGTGGCCCCGCCGCAGGGACTCGGTGCATAAGCTGAGTGGTGGCATGAAGCAGCGTGTCAGTCTCGCCTGTGCCATAGTCCACAGGCCGCCGCTGCTCTTCCTCGATGAGCCTACGGTAGGGGTTGACCCGGCGCTAAGGGTTACATTCTGGGAGTACTTCGAAAATCTAACCAGGCAGGGCGTCACGATAATCATCTCCAGCCATACCATGGATGATGCCGCCCACTGCGACCGCCTGGTCTTCCTGCGTCAGGGCAAGATCATCGCCCAGGGCACTCCCCAGGAGCTGAGGCAGTCTACTGGACAGCCTGAAGCGAGCCTGGAAGACGCCTTCCTCTATTTTGTCCGCAGTATGGAACAGGGAAATGATTCTGAGTAATGCGTTCACTATTGCCGCCAGGGTGGTGCGCCAGCTAGTCCGCGACCGCCGGACTATAGCGCTAATCCTGGTTGTGCCAATAGTGATAATGACCCTCGTCCGCTACAGCTTTCCAGAGGAAAGCCATGTTCTGGACTATGCCTACCCGCCACTGCTGGCAACCATGGGGCTATTCTTCAGTTTCTTGCTTACCGGCATCAGCTTCCTCCGCGAACGCTCTCAGGGCACGATGGAGCGCATGATGGCTTCGCCGGTGTCGCGCCTGGATATGGTGGTTGGCTATCTGCTCGGCTTCTTTGTTTTAGCGCTGATTCAAACCCTGGTCGTGGTTCTATTCACTATATATGTGCTGGATGCGTATTATGCCCAAGGGGCTTTGTGGCGGATCTGCGTATTTCAAATGGTGGTGGTCACCGTTGGTGTTAATCTGGGCATCTTTATCTCCGCATTTGCCCGTAACGAGTTCCAGATGGTTCAGTTCATCCCACTGATCATATTCCCTCAGATTTTCCTCTCTGGGGTCATCTGGCCGGTGGAAAAGATGCATACGGTCCTTCAAGAGATAGCGAACTTTCTCCCGTTAAGATACGCGGTGGACGGAATGTCAGAACTCATGCGCGAAGGCCAGAGCCTGTTGGATGTGGGCTATGAGATAGGGATACTGGCCGCTTTCGCCTTGGTTTTCTCGATCCTGGCAGCGCTCACCTTGAGGAGAAGTGCCGGTTAACCGCAAAAAATAGCCCCCGCTGCCTTTTACACCGGGGGCTATTATCCTTTCTTGGGCTGATACTGAGATTTTTTTGCTATACTGGTACTTTACCCTCACGGGGCACCGCCGATATCTTGCCTTTCTCCGGTATGTACCACGGCGATGGGTACCACCAGTCGCCTGGCTCGGCAAGCCCATCCTCGATGAGGCTGTGCATAAGGTTGTAGGTGTTAGCCATCAGGCACAGCCCGCCGGGGTGCGCGGCCGTCTGGTGGCACAGGTATAGCCCGTCGATAGGAGTACGGTAGCGTGCCATCTCGGGCAGGGGACGCTGGGTCCACCACTGGTCATCGCATTGGCGGGTGCCGCAGTAGGTGCCGCCGATGAGACCGGTGTTGCGAAACTCCGATTCGTAAGGGGTATTGGCCCAGTGGTAAACGATGTTGTCCGAATCGAGGTTCTCTATCACCTGGCTGAAGGCCTTGCGCATGTAGGCGTTCAGCTCCTCCTTCTTCTTATCTATAGCATCCGGGCTCTCCACATGATACTCCGGTGGGGGAACAAGGACATAGAAAGGAGACAGAACATATTGACCGGGGCGGGTGCATTGCGAATGGTGGATATTGAACCTATTGGTGGGGGTTCCGAGCCATATCAACCTCTCCGGCGGCACAGTGGGGTTGCCTTTACGACTATCCACATCCGCTACATGCTCATAGTATATCTCCCGCGAGTCGCAGGGGTAGGGCCCAGTCCCAGCCTCGTCTCCCATAAGCTCGCTGCGGAACTGGGGGCGGCAGCGGAGCTTCTCACGGGTGAGGATGTGGGAAACATAGATGCTCCCCCCCTTGAGACTGATGTCATTGACGCGCTGCAGGAGGCTTTTATCCAGGTGCTGCGGCCCGATGAGCTTATTGAAGGTCTGCTTGAGGTCAACATCGCTTATCACCGCCTTGTCCGCCCATATGGTCTTCTCCGCCGTAGCGGCATCGTCCCTGAGTCGTACCCCCACCGCCCGCCCGTTGCTCACGATGATCTCATCCACAGGGCAGCAGGTGCGGAACACCGCACCGTGGTCGACGGCACAGCGAAAGATGGAGTGGAGATAGGCATGCATGGTCCCGCGAGGAACGCTGACTTTTCCAGCTAACGTGAGGGTTATATTATAGGCGAGAGTAGGGATTGCCATTCCCTCCCAGTGAGCGGCGGACCCTGAATACCAGCATATCATTGCCTGCTGTACCTTCATATGCTCGGTCTCACAATACTCGTCCATGAGGTCAAACAGAGTCATCTCAAGGAGTTCCTCGGTCCACATGCCAGGGTCGTGCTTCTTGTAGACCTGCATAAAGGGGATGGTCTCCGCATTCACCTCCACCTCCGGGGGGTGCGGCGGGCACCATAGGGTAGCGCGCAGCAGCTCCATTAAAAAGGGGGGATCGCCGAGCATGCCGCATATCCTGGCAAAGCCCATTATGTCCTTTTCGCTCATTGGCTTCATCCCCTCGGTGGTATTAGCACCCCTGCCCACCTGCTTGGTGAGATCCATCATTTGGGGATTCCAGTCCATTCGGAAGCCGTACTTCCACAGCTCTAGCTGCTCGAACCCCGGGGCCGGTGCGCCATACATGAGTATGGCATGGGGATTGATGCGCACCCCGGCTATGGGCTCGGAGCTCTCACACGCGCCGCCGCACTCTATCCTCTCCTCCAGCACGCACACGCTCAGCCCGCACTTGGCGAGGTAGGCTGCTGTCGTGACCCCGTTGAAGCCACCACCTACAATAACAATGTCGTACCTTTCATCCACGCTCATTTAGTACCCCCATCCCGATAAAGTATAGATATTATATAGGCTGACGGTTAAAAAAAGCAAGCCCAGCTGCCTCTAAACATCAATAATCTAGGGGCACTAGGCGGAGAGCCTCCAGCAGGCTGGTAAATTCGGACACATTGATACCCATTAGCGCTCTACCGGCTCTTCCCCCACCGGGCGATGAATCTACCCTTAACCTGAGGGTTTGCCCAGCCCTGGGGCCATTTGCCCTGTAGGACCAGAGCTACATCCTGCACTACGCGGCGGTGTTGCTCGGGGAGCGATGTCTCGGAGTAGTAACCGGAATGCCCGGTGTAGATGACGTTATCCAGTTTCAAGAGTGGGCTTTCTAAATTGAGCTCTGGATCGATGACATCCAGCGCTGCCCCTGCGATATGGCCCTCGGTGAGGGCTTCGAAAAGCGCTTCTTGGTCAACCAGGCCACCCCGGGCGGTATTAATGAAATAGGCTGTGGGCTTCATCCTCTTGAATTGCTTCGGGCCGAACATATGCGCCGTATCTTCAGTAAGGGGGGTGTGGACGGAGACAAAATCCGACTGCCGAAGCAGTTGATCCAGCTTCTCAACCATTTCCACATCGTAACCGACCACGCTCGTGGGGGAGATGAAGGGATCGTAGACGATGACCTTGAGCCCAAAACCCTGGGCCTTGCGGACAAGGGTCCGCGGGATCCTGCCGAAGCCAACCAGCCCCAGGGTCTGCCCCCGCAGCTTAAATACCGGGCCCTCCACCCATGGTGGCTGCAGCCTGACCAGCTTCCCCTCCTTCATTATCCTATTAATCGCCACGATCTGCCTGGCACAGGCCAGGATAAGCGCCATGGTATGCTCCGATACCTCGTCCATGCAATAGTCGGGGACATGACAGACGCAGATGCCGTGCTCCGTGGCGGCATCCACATCTATGGTGTCATATCCCACCCCCATGTTGCTGATTACCCTGCACTTGGTCAGATTCTCGATCACCCTACGGGGGTAGCGCTCAACCGGGCTGCTGATCACACCATCGGCGTCGTGTGCCGTTTCGATGAGCTCATCATCTGACCAGCAGGCCTTGTGCACATACTCAGCTCCGATTTTGCGCAGCATCTCTGGGGCATAGGAATTTTCCAGAGGACTGGCATTCACCACCTTTAACCTCATTTGTGCCCCCTTTGCCTTTGATATCGCCGATATGCTAGCCTGTTCTTATCGCCTCCACACCCTTCCTGAAGGCGCGGAGGTTGGTCTCCAAATCCCTGGGGCTCAGTATCTCTCTCATCGCCTCCTCAAAGGATCCGATTGGAATGGGCACTAGCCCCGACCCAGCTAAGGCCCCCATCATAAGCACATTGGCGGCCAGTGGTGTGTCTCCATCCTCAGTGGTCTTGACCACCTGAACCGTGTCCACCAGATCCGCCAGCTTCCCCAAAACCTCTTCCACGGGTGGATATTTAGCTTGCCCTGAGAGAACCCCAATGGGGTAGATAGGTCTGGGGCTGACGATGATTTTTGTCTTGGGGTTGCCGAAAGCTGTGATGACGCGCAACGCTTCCATAGGCTCCAGTCCAACCACGATGTCCGCCTGCCCCTCTGGTATTAAGGGGCTGCACTGTGCCTGGAAGGAGAAGCGAACGTGGCTCATCACGGCACCCCCCCTCTGGGACGTACCGTATGTCTCTCCTACGGTTACATAGAGCCCCTCCCTTATGCCGGCGGAAGCCACAATATGCGAAGCCAGGACATTTCCCTGGCCACCGACGCCGGTTATGATAAGGTTTAGCGGGTCCTTCTCTAGAGCCATGTTTCATCCCTCTTCGACGACGATCGCCCCCTGTGGGCAGAGCGTGGCGCAAACCCCGCATCCGGTGCACACAACCTCGTCGATCTTCGCCCTCTTGGCCTCCTGGTCCCAGATTATGCCGGGACAGTTGAAGACTCTGCTGCAGAATCGAGCGCAGCCACACTCATCACCGATGCACTTTTCCGGGTCGACAAAGACCCTTGGCTTTGCCTTTTCCCGGGACTCGACAAGGAAGCACTTCCTGCGGAAGACCATCACCTTAGCGCCACCATCCTGAAGCATGTCGTAAAGTTCCTCTATAGCCCGGTCCACCTCGAAGGGATCCCTCACCCTAACCTCCACACCGATAGCCTTGCATATCGCCTCGATCTCCACCACCGGCGCTGGCCTGCCCAGGGCATCGGTTCCAGAACCGGGATGAGGCTGAAATCCGGTCATTGCCGTTCCGCCATTGTCCAGCACTACCATTAGAACATTGCTGTTGTTGAACCTGGCATTGATGAGTCCTGGAATGGCAGCATGAAAGAAGGTGGAGTCGCCGCATACAGCCACCACCGGTTGGTCAAAGGCAAACTGCCCTAGCTGGCCAAATCCGTTGGCCAGCCCTATTCCCGCCCCCATACAATGAAGGGTCTTTAGCTGCCAGAAGCCCGCCGGACCTACCCCCAGGCTATAACAACCTATGTCACCGGCGACAAATCCGTCCCGTCCATCCAGCTTTAAGGCGGCCTTTATGGCCCACAGTGATGCTCGATGGGGGCAACCAGGGCAGAATGTTGGTAACCTGGGGGGCACGTAAGTCAGCGCCAACTCACCTGCCCTCTTGGCATATTGTTCATCCCTGGCGCGGTATTCCAGCCCCCTTATGTCGGCCAGGGCCCGCGCCACTTTATCTTGATTTATATCTCCAAACGCTGGAAGGTGCCCTGACCTGGCGCCATAGACCTCAATGGGACCCAGCGTCTTTGCTTGCTCCGCCAGCAGGATCTTTATGTTTTGCTCCAGGAAGGGGTCTACCTCCTCAACGATAAGTACTTCAGTGGCTTGCCTAAGGTGGTCAACAATGAATCTCTCAGGGAGGGGCCAAGTGGTGCCTATTTTCAGAATCCCTACCTCCTCATCGAGTCCCAGCGCCGCTACCGCTTCCCGCGAGTACAACCAGCCACTGCCGCTGGTGACTATGACGAACCGCGCCCCTTCCCGGCCGACATACCAGTTGAACTCGGATCCCTCAAACTCCTCTCTGGCCTGCTCCAGCTTCTGATGCAGTTCAGCGTGCTTTATCGGAACGAAGACCCCGGCGATGTAGCTTCCTTCAAAACGAGCCGATCTGCTCCTCTGGGGAATCTCAGCGAGTTTTACATTTCCCCTGCTATGGGATAGCCTGGTGACGCTTCTTATCATGCAGGGCAGCCCCACCCTCTCCGATAGCTCGAAGGCCCACCTGGTCATATCCTTGGCCTCTTGAAAGGTTGCCGGCTCCAGCAGGGGCAGGTCGGCAAACCTGGCGAAGTTTCGGCTATCCTGTTCGTTGCTGCTGGATATCGCTGATGGGTCATCACCGACCACGAAGACAAGGCCGCCCTTGGTCCCGCTTAGATTGACCGTCAGCAGGAAATCCGAGCATACGTTGACCCCGTTCTGTTTCATGGCCACTATAGCCCTCAGTCCACTGAGAGAAGCAGCCGCCGCCGCTTCCAAGGCCACCATCTCGTTGGTGGACCATTCAGCATAGAAACCGAAATGCTCGGCTACCCGGGCCAGGGATTCCATTATCTCCGAGGAAGGGGTGCCCGGATATGCAGTGCTGAAGTCAACCCCGGCTTCAATGGCTCCTCGGGCAATGGCTTCATTGCCCATCATAAGCACGCTTCGACCTGGCTGGTCTATCGCTAATATTGACATCGTGAACTCCTAGAGGAACTTTCTCCGCTCTTCCTCGCTTATAAGCAAGTATAAGAGATTTCTCTCATCGCCCGTCCGCTTGACTATTTCGTCTATGGCCCTTCTCTTCTTCTGCAGGGACGCCTCCCGCAAATGTGCCAGGCGTGCCTCATCCAGGGGCCTGGTTTCAATTATCCCGTCCTGCCTTGCCTTCTTAATGAGCCTCTCCGCCTCAGGGGTTCTAATCATCAAGGTGTTCCAATCATCCACTCCCTCGACCATGCCCACTGAGATGTCGGCGAACTCGGAGGTCATGTCAAAGCAGATACCGCATGTAGGCTTGATGAACCCTCTCATGTCCTCCAGCGGGAATTCCATGGTGCCAGTTTCGGTATCCACCACCAGGATGTTGGCCGGTGGAGGGGGGATATCGAGTCGCTTGATAAGTGAGAGAGCGAGCCTTCCCCTCAGGAATCGGTAGAACTCTTTATAGGATAGTGCCCAGGTGCAGAAAAGCCCGATGACGAGCTTCACTCCCATGGCCCCGCTTTCGTGTTCTGAAACCTGCATCTTCCTGAGAGCCAGAATCTGGCAGGGGAGGCCCACCACCCCTATGGCATCCCTCCGCTGCTTCATCACCTTATTCATCCCTGCCAAGGTGGCAGATGCAATATAGTTGGATGTGGCACATCCCAGCACCTGGGAGCTTTCTTCTGCCACCACCGATGTGGGCATGAGACCTCCATCGAAGGGCCTGGTAAGTACGGCGGCACCTATCTCCCCCAGGTCCATGGCATAGGTCATAAGGGCGGAAACCACTCCCCCATATTGAGCGCGAGAGCGGATCTTATTATCCCTTGCCTGCGCCATCTCAATGGAGATATAGGACCCCAGTGATGAATCGGGGCGCTCCTGGCCAAATATCCGTCGATCCAAGGCAGCGATATCGGTGGGAGTTCGAGGACAGAAATCATAGCACTTCCCTTCAGCAAGGCCACAGGGCTCGATTACCGCCACCCTATCCTTAACCACCTTGATATAGGGACAGATTTCCACACAGGCACCGCAACTGGTGCACAGCCCCTCATTTAAAACCTCCTTCTCCAGCTCTAGGGAACCTTTACCTGCCTCCATTGATAACCCCCATGATAAGATAACTCATATCATAACATGTAATGTGTCTCTTATCTCAGCCCTCTATTCCCGCCTCCATCTTTTACTGATTTTAATATAACTCTAGTCCGTTATAAACCTCTGTGGAAGACTGCGGATGACCTCTTCCGCTTCCCCTATTATTCTATCCACCAGCTCCCCGACTGTGGGAAGGTCTTCTATTCTTCCTGCTACCTCACCACCAGCCATAAGCGCCTTCTTTTCGTCGGTAGCAAATGCAGCAGCAATCCCTTCCAGCTCAATAAGTAATACCTCAGGGTCGAGGGTCATCATATCATCCGGCTGACCCAGGTATAATCCGGGAGCTCTATTTACGGTGATTTCTACAAGCTCACGGGGGGCTTCATTTCTCAGATATCTCGCTGGGCCGACGAGTCCCCTCGCCACTACGGTATCCCTGTCCCCGCTTTTCAAGATCTGATCTTTCCACATCTGCACAAAATCGCTCTCCTTAGTAGCCAGGAATCTGGTACCCATTTGAACCCCTATAGCACCCAGGGCTAAAGCAGCGGCGAGGGTGGCTCCATCGCAGAATCCCCCCGCCCCAATGACAGGGGTTTTTACTGCATTAACCACCGCCGGTAGCAGAACCATAGTATGAACCGGCTCCCAGGCGACATGGTATCCGGCCTCATGACCGGAAGCAATTATGGCATCTACCCCCGCCTTTTCACATCTCCGGGCGTGACGGACAGAAGGAACCTCGTGAAACCATTTAACCCCAGATGGCTTTATCATTTCTGCCCAAGGCACCGGATCGCCTGCCGAGGTAATTATTACCCTTAGCCTCTCTCTCAGTTCTGGGTCTTCATTCTTGGCATCGATTGCCGCCCGAAGTATCTCCTCTGCCGCTGTGGCCATCTCAGCGGATACCAAGCAATTTATACCCAGAATTCCTTTTGAATCCTTTGTAGCCTCTTTAGCCCGATAAAGGACTTTCTTTAACACCTCGTATATCGTCCCTTTCTCCCCATCTGTAACCACTTCGATTAACTGTGGTACCAACACCCCCAGAACAAGGGCGCTGGTACTGATGATCCCCAGTGCCCCGGCGTTTGCTGCCGCCGCAGCCAGCCGATTGGTGCTGTATGGCCCCATGCCCGCCTGAATAATGGGATGTCTAATCCCGATCAAATCACAGAGCTCCGTTCTTATCATGATACCTCTCTCTCAAGTCCCAGCGTGAGCACCTGGTGGCTAAACATTCTACACCGCCACAAGCCCCTTTTCAATGCCTAGCCACTCACCCGTTCTCGGGATCAGCTTTACAAGAATTGCTCTAGCCACTCATCAAATAGAAGGGCAAGATGAAGGTTCTCAATGCTGAGGTGAAGCTGAATTGCATCAGTTGCCCGGCGTGTATCTTTAATAGGTAACCTTTGGAAAGTCGACTAATTGTCTCCCCAGGTCACTCAATACTTAGATTGACCATCATTCAATAAAGGACAGCCGGGCTTGAGGCCTTTCAGAAAAGGAGGGCAGATATGATCTCTAGGGCTGCGTTTGCCTCTGCTCGGAGCAGCCTTAGTCAGCGTTGCAAAGCATGCACTTTTGTGCGATGGGAGGAGAAAATCTTTGCTGGTTGGCAAAGCTCTCCCCGGTAGAGATACGCCGGAGACGACAACGGTCTCAATTTCGGTTCATTTAAGACCGCGATGCCCTGCAGAATGCATTCCTACGCTTTGCCGCCCTGTGCCCGCAGCAGGTGCTTCGCGTTAGGATGTTAATCTAGTTATTGCGAATCAGCAGTCAGACCTTGCGCCTCAAAGGCAAAGGCGCTTGCAAGTAGCCGAGGAAGACTCACATGTTTGGCACGTTGTTCCACCTACTACGGCATCTCGATCACTGTCTTGATGCTATCAGGTGCAGGGTGAAGGGCATCCTTAAAGTCGCCCAAGGGCAGCCGCTGGGTAATAAGTCTGCTCAACCATCCTGGCCACTCCTGCTCAATTTCACCTAGATGTTGAATCGCACGTTCAAAGTGGCCGCGGTTAGAACTGACGGTGCCGAATACCACCTTGTTGCCGAGTACGATTTGCATATCTATACAATCAGCACAAATCTCAAGTCGTTTCTCACCGGTCGATACTCCCATGAGGCAAAGCACTCCGTTTACCCCTAGAGCGTTCATTGCCTTGAAAGCCACGGTACTATTGCCAGTGGCCTCCATGATGATATCCAGATTGCCAAGCTTTCGTGAGAGTTCGTCTATGGTATGCTCGCGGCCATCGAGATAGGTAGTCCCTATCGCCTCTACGAGTTGCCCCTTTAGGCTCGACTTGGGCAGGATATCTAGTGCATAGGTATTGTAACCTTGCACACGAAGGAAAGCTGCAGCCAGAAGTCCCAAAGGGCCGGCCCCCAACACCAGCGCCGCCTGAATAGGATTTGCGCTGCGACGGTGGAACTCCATTGCTTGTTCAACTCCCTTACTGACAATACTCATAGGTTCGGCGAGCACTGCCAACTGCCTTAAATCTTGGGGTACTTTCAGTAAGAAATCTGGGGCCTCCGCTAGATACTCCCGCAGGAATCCGTGGGCACCTCTGATTCCACATTCCCGGTAATTACCCTCTATACACATATCGTATTGCCCAGTGCGGCAATTGATACAGCTATCAGGCCGCCTTACCAGTGGTACCACCAAATCGCCTTTAACCAAGTCAGTGCTGCCGGAATTCTCAACTAAGCCTATAGCTTCATGACCTAATACGAGGAAATCCTGTCCTGGCGGTGGATCTCCATAGCGACCCAGGCTGATTTCCAGGTCAGTGCCGTCTATACCTACTTCAAGTAATCGAATCAGAGCTTCGCCCGGCTCAGGTACGGGAATTGGCATTTCAACAACCCTGGCACTATCCGTTTTCCCTGGAGTTACTGCCCCAGCTTTCATTTCACCGCGCCTCCTGACCATGTTTTTGAGAACTTCCCATCCATTCTAATATTCTGGAGGTAAAAAGTCGCCCACACGTCCTTCCCTGCGCTCTCGGACAATCGATGCATCGGCACCATAGGGATGCCCCCCGAAGCCGTGGCGCATCATGGCTATTGCCCGAGCCCAGCGCTTCCTCTCGTCCCGCGATGCGAAGAGCTGTATTACGGCTTGCGATATTACTGGCACCGGGACTTCCATTCTAATGGCATCGTTGACCAGCCAGTTAACCTCACCAGTATCCTCAACGTAGGGTGGTATCTTCTCAAGTCCTCCCTCGGCTCTATAGGCTGCTTCCATCAGATCAATGAGCCACGAGCGGATTACCGATCCGTGACGCCAGCACTTGAGGACATCGGCGATGTTGAGTTTGTCCCGATAGTTTTCAAGGAGGTCGATCCCCTCTCCGATTGCCTGGAGCATCCCGAACTCGATCCCGTTGTGCACAAGCTTGGTGAAGTGGCCGGCACCCGGCGGACCAGCGTGGACATATCCGCCGGGAGTGGCGAGATCTAGTAGCATCGGCTCAATTCGCGCTATTGCATCCCCCGTCCCCACCTACCGTGAAACAGGCCCCGTGGCGCGCTCCCTCGACTCCGCCACTTGTTCCGAGATCCACAAAACTGATTCCTTTCTCGGAGAGTCTTCGATGGCGGCGGATTGAGTCGCCCCAGTAGGAGTTTCCACCATCGACCAGGATATCGCCTTTCTCAAGATGGGGAACAATATCATCGATGACCCGATCAACGGCTGGACCCGCCGGAGTATAAACGAAGACGGCGCGCGGCGGTGACAGCTTCTCGCGGAAACCTTCGAGGCTGTGAATCCCAACAAGGCCCGCGTTTCCAAGCTCATCAGGCATTTTCTTCAAGTCGAAACCGACAACCTGGATGCCCTTCTCAAGAGCCTGCAGAGCAATATTGGCACCCATTTTGCCCAGCCCGACAACACCGAATTCTCTCTTGACGTTCGCCATTTCTTTCCCCTCCTTCAACGTTTACTCTTTGCTTTCTCCCGCCCTAGCTGCCGGAACAGGCTTCAAGATTGCCCTAGCGGGTGCGCCATCGCCTTTGTTAAGCTTTAAGGGAAGGCAGATGAGGTCATACTTTCCCTGCTTCACACCCGAGAGATTGAGCCCCTCAATAATCCATATCCCAGCTTTAAGTAGTGTCTTGTGGGTCTCAACTCCATCCTTCTTGACCCCCCCAACCGAAAGGTAATCGACGCCAACTACTATTACGCCGCGGTCCACAAGGAAGCGAGCTGCCTCCTTGGATATAAACACGAAGTCCTCGATAAAGCTTTCGGTATTCCAGCCGCGCAGGGAGTTTTGCGTCTTGAAGAGGACGCGTTCACCGCGTCGGATCCTGTGACGGGCAAGTTCTTCGGGTTTAATTGATTCAGTATCGTGGATCTCGATCACGCGTGCCCTGCCCACCGTCGCTTCAAGCGGCATCTTATCGATGCCTTTCCCCCTCTCAATAAAATGGAGTGGAGCATCCATGTGTGTGCCGGTATGCGACCCCATCGATATTGTTGAGAGGTTGGAGGCATCTCCACGTTCCATGTCGAGTGTACGCTCGATTCGAACCGGTGGGTCACCGGGCCAGTGCACCATCGCGTTCCGCAGCGACAGCGAAATATCTATCCACGGTGTTCGCGGTCGATCAGTTAGCCTTGACCTTGCCCGCCTTCGCGGAGAGAGAGCACCGGGGATGTTTCTCCTTACCATCAGTTTCCTCCCATATAAAACCGTTGAGCAGTCTACCTGCTATCCCGGCTTTTCTCCCCTTCTAACGCACGAGTTAGCTCAAGCCCGGTAGTGATTACGGCCAGGTGGGTAAGCGCCTGAGGGAAGTTGCCCAGCGCTTCACCAGAGACGGAATCCACCATCTCCGAGAAAAGGCCCAGGTGATTGCCATAACCGAGCAATCTCTGGTATAGCGCTGTGGCATCCTCCAGCCTGCCCATTCTCAGCAGGTTCCTTACTAGCCAGAATGAACACCACAGGAATGCTCCCTCCGACCCACTGAGTCCATCATCGGTTTCGTCGGTTCTGTACCTGCGCAGCAATCCATTATGGCCTAGCTCTTCCATAGTGCGTTCTATTGTCGAGCGGATCCGTTCGTCGGTGATCGGTAAGAACCCGAAAAGAGGCATGAGAAGATTGCTCGCATCCAGGGCCGTGGTATCGTAGTGCTGGGTAAAGGCCCGCTTTTCCGGGTTCCATCCCCTGTTTAGAATTTCCTCCCGGATATCCTGCGCCACTTTTCGCCAGCGCTTGAGGTTTCTCCTGGATCCAAGCTCTTCCGCGATTTTGATCCCCCTGTCCACAGCTACCCAACACATCAGCTTGGAATGGACAAAATGATAGGGGCCACCTCTTACCTCCCAGATACCGTTATCGGGCAGTCGCCAGTTCTCGCAGGCGGCATCAACAAAGCTCTCCAAAGATTCCCAAGTGCGACGTGATATATAGCCCCCCACATTGAGATAGTTATATGCCGCCTCTATCACCTCACCAAAAACATCGAGTTGAAGTTGAGTGTATGCATCGTTGCCTATGCGCACCGGCGGGGAATTTCGGTATCCTTTTAAATGATCAAGTATCTGTTCCTCAACAGGGTGCTCATAATCAATATCGTAGAGGATTTGGGTTCTTGCTCCACACTTATTACATAAGGTGGTTAACCAATTGAAGAACCCCAGGGCCTCTTCAATGTGACCCAAATAGAAAAGAGCATTGATTGTTAGCGAGGCATCCCTAAGCCAGGCATAGCGATAGTCCCAATTGCGTTCGCCGCCGATTTGCTCCGGAAGAGAGGTGGTCGGGGCAGCTATAATGGCGCCTGTGGGTGAGTATACCATCAGGTGCAGAGCTAGATATGACCGCACCATTACCTCCCGCAGGGGGCCAGAAAAAACGCAGCCCTCAGCCTTTTCTTTCCAGTAGGCTGTGGTCCGCTGCAACTTTCGCCGCGAGTTATAGATGCCAGGTGATCTAGGTTGATCCGCGCCATAGCGCAGGATAAATTGAGCACTCTCCCCGTGTTGGAGAGTGAAGCTGCCGATGGCTTTATCTCCATCGATGGCAAAAGGAATCATCGAGGATAGTGCTAGTTTATCTGCCCGTCCCCTTACCGCAACCCCGTATTTAGAGATAGTGATCAAGGTATCGTCTCTGGCATAGTCCAACTTTGGTTCAAACACGACCTCCAGAGGCACCTGACCAACGGTGCAGTCCACTACGCGGTGGATCTCACCGAATTTGGCTAACCCGCGCCCAGAGGTTCGATAGCAGGGCATAAAATCGATCACGCTGGCTGTGCCTGTATCGTTTTTGAAGGTGGTCTGAAGTATGTTGGTATTGGGAAGATAGGCTTGATGGGATTGATAGGGCGTCTGCGGCCTTATATGAAACCTACCTCCTTTCTCATCATCCAGTATGGCGGCAAAGACACTGGGAGAGTCAAACCGAGGCAGGCAACACCAATCGATGGAGCCGTCGTTGCTTACCAGTGCAGCAGCATAGCTGTTGCCAATTAGCCCATATTCGCCAATACCCTTGTATGCCATACCTTCCTCCTATGCGAACCCCAAATAATTATAACCAGTTATCGAACATTTACAACGAAAGGCATTCAATCCTCAGTAACAATGGCTAGCCTTGTTCAGTCTAGGATCTGCATTGCAACGACCAGAATACCTATGGCGAGGAAGAGAGTGGCGAGGACCCGTTCTGCAATATGTGTCGGTATTTTCCCAGCAAGTCGGGGCCCGATCTGAGCGCCGACGATGACTCCGGGGATGGACCAGACTACAACGTACCATGCAGGCTCAGCTACCAAGGCGTGAACTCCAGCGTCGGTCAGCCAGGCTGGCCCTCCTCCGACGATGGCCTAATCATAAGCTTCGCTCCTATCTATCCCGGGGTGCTGATTTAATGCGAAAAGAACTTCGGTTTATGATTTCATCTCATTAACCATTTCTTTGAGGCCCAGTTATCATCACCACGAGGGAAAACCAGCCCGCAGGATCTGAATACCAGTTTTGGATAGATAACCCAGCCCGGCTGGCCAGATCTTTAATACTCTTCTTGGTGAATTTTCTTGAGTTCTCCGTATGTATGGTTTCACCTTTCTTGAATTCTGTTTCCAAATCAATTGCGTTTAGCTTCACTGAGATGTCGCGATTGGCCCTCAAGTGCATTTCGATTCGATTGCAATCTTCATTGAAGAAGGCCAGATGGTCAAAATGGGATGGATCAAAGTTAGCATTCAATTCATTGTTCAGCACATTCAATATATTCTTGTTGAATTCAGCGGTGACTCCCTTGGAATCATTGTAGGCAGCTTCTACAGTTTCCCTGGTTTTGACCATGTCAAAGCCAACCAGGAGTCTATCATCCGGTTTCATATTCTCAGAGATACTCTGCAAGAATGAGATAGTCTCATCTTCCCCCATGTTGCCTATAGTGCTCCCCAGGAAACAGAACATCAGGGGGCGCTCAGTCGGAATGACATCCAACTGGGAGGTGAAATCGACCACTATTGCCAGTACTTGCAATTCCGGATACCGTTCCAGTAAGTCCCGTGAGGCTTCTATCACTGCCGACTCGTTTATATCTACCGGAATGTAGCGTAAAGTAGCTCTGACGGATTTGTCGACTGCGTCCAATAGTATCCGTATTTTCAAGTTAGCACCGGAACCAAGTTCTACGATGTCATTGTAGGCAAATGTCTCCATTAGTTCGGGCGCGATGTCCCTCAAAATGGATATCTCGGTGCGGGTAGGGTAATACTCGGGAAGCTGGCAGATCTCCCCGAAAAGTTTTGACCCGCGTGCGTCATAGAAGTATTTGCATGGTATGTATTTCTGCGAAGCTGATAGACCCTCTCGTATTTCTCTGCCAATATCGTTCTTGTATTCTCCGTCTAGATAGTTCAGCGTCTCAACCAACCGACGTTTCGATTTGCCAGTATTAACTGTTGTTGGATGGCTCATGTTTTCCAAAATCCCTCCATCAGGTGTTTCTCTCCCTGGCCTAGCGACACGCTACAAAACGTATAGTGTCCTTTCTTTCGCGAATTACCTGATCAATAATTGAAACGGTGAGATCAATCTCATCCATCGTATTACCGAGGCCGAGCGTGAAACGCACGGCGCAATGAGCCTCTTCCTCAGAAAGGCCCATCGCCATCAAAGCGTGAGAGGGTTCGGGTAGACCAGCACTGCAAGCAGACCCCGACGAAACGGCAACCCCCTTCTGGTCTAGGGCGAGAACCAGTGACTCCCCTCTTATGCCCGGCAAAGTCAGGTTAAGGGTATTGGGTAATCGCTGCTCCCGATGACCATTCAGTTTGGTGCCAGGAATCAGCTCTTGAATACGTCTCTCCAGGCTATCCCGCAATTCCCGCAGACGATTCATCTGGGGAATGCGATCGATAGCAAGTTCAGCAGCTTTGCCCAATCCAACGATAGCCATGACATTTTCGGTTCCGGCACGTAGTCCCTTTTCCTGATGACCTCCGCTGACCAGAGGGTCTAGAATAACTCCCTTCCGTGCATACAGGGCACCGATACCCTTCGGGCCGTGAAACTTATGGCCTGACATGGTCAGCAAATCCACCCCAAGCTCCTCCACATCTATAGGAATCTTACCAACCGCTTGCACGGCATCGGTATGGAAGAGCACGCCTCGTTCTTTGGCTATACCTGCCAGTTCAACAATAGGTTGGATGGAACCTGTCTCGTTATTGGCCAGTATTACACTTACCAGACAAGTGTTTTCCGTGATTGCGGCTCGCAGGTCGTCCGGGTTTACCATTCCCCCGGTATCCACTGGAAGATAGGTAACCGAAAACCCAAGCTTTTCAAGCCATTGGCAGGCATTGAGTACTGACGGGTGCTCTATGGAACTGGTGACGATATGATTTTTCCCATTGACATTGGCGAAGGCTACTCCCTTTATGGCAAGGTTATTTGCCTCTGAACCACTACCGGTAAAAGTTACCCGTCGTGCTGTGCAATTGATCAATACAGCCACACTTCTGCGGGCTGTCTCAACTGCGATGCGAGCCTCTTTCCCTATAGCATATATGCTTGAAGGATTTCCATAACAATCCATGAACTCGATCATGGCTTCTTTGACTTCCCGACCGATGGGAGTGGTTGCATTGTGATCAAGGTACACCCGGTGATTTGTTTGCTGCTCTTCGACGGTATCGTCAAGCGAATATTCCCCTGATCCCTTGATATTTCCTTTGTCGCCGTCCGCTGACTTAACCACATCGCAGAGCAAGGCTTTGTAAACCGGAAAGCCAGAAATCGGGTCGTAGCGTTGAAGATCGGTGAGGTCGTTTATGCAAGCATCCCGCCACGCTTTGGGACCGAGAGCCCCCCCGCCCATGCCGCTGGCCTCTATAGCGCCCTGCACAATGTCATCGGTGACAAAGGCATACATTCCAACCTGGCCGCGCTTTGTCTTTATGTGTACAAAATCACCGTTTTCGATGCCACGCTTTTTAGCATCCAGCGTATTGATCATGACTGTGGGCACCGGTTTTTCTTCAGACAAAGCCGGAATGGTATGATGTAGTGTGTGCAAATCAACATTTGAACGGGACCCCGAATTGAAAACAAGGGGGAATCGTTTTGCAAGCTGTAGCTGAGAAACGGGGCTTTCTCCCGGTTCAACGTAGATTGGTAGTGCATCATAACCATGCTCCTCCAGAATAGAGGAGGCGATCTCTAACTTTCCTGATGGTGTATCAAATCCGGGTTGCCCGTCTGATCGCAACAATCCCTTTTCCCACTTTTTGTACTGCATCATAACTGTAGGAATTTGTACTGTCCCACCCGCAGCGCGGACATCTTCGGGGGTGAAGCCGGAACCCCTGAGCACTCGGGAAAGAATCTCCTCCACGGTTTGTGGGTAAAGATGGCCATAACCAAGGCGCCGAGCAAGCTCTGATAGAATGAAGAAATCATTCCTGGCCTCACCGATCGGCTCTATCACTTTTTCCCTGATCCTGAAGACAGAGCCATATACCATGTAGGATTCGATCTCATAGTAGGTTACCGCCGGCAGTACGATATCGGCATAGGCTGCATCCGCGGTGAGCTGACGATCTATACAAACCAAGAAATCAAGCGCTTCGAGTGTCTTTCGCCAGATATCGGATTGCGGCCAAGATGTAATAATGGATGCCCCAAGGCTAATAATCAATCGGATCGGATAGGGCTTCTTCTCAAGCACCGCGTCCGGGAGAATATTGGCATGGAACTCCCCGCGATACTTTGTATATATGGGGAAATTATTGTACCCGGCTGCTTTTCGTACATCCGGATTGGGTATGAGCCCTTCACGATTTATGGGAAACCTGTTCTGGGCCATGCTGAAACAATGTCCGCCGGGCACATCAAGCTGGCCGGCTAAAGCCCACAGTACCATCGTCGCGCGAATGGCTTGAACCGCTCCGTCACTATACTCAAGGCCGCTATACATGACGGGAGCGACACCGCTGGTGGTTGCGATTCTTCTTGCAAGCGACCTGACCGTTTCAGCCGGAATGCCGGTGATACCCTCTACCACCTCCGGTCGGAAATGCTGAACATACTGGTCAAAGTCCTCAAAACCCACCGTCCAGTTACTGACAAACTCCTCGTCGTACAGTTCCTCCTCAATAATGACATTGCACAGCCCCAGAGCCAGCGCCCCATCCGTACCGGGACGAATCGGGATCCATTCCGCATTTGAGTATTTGGCCATCACCGTTTTTCGTGGGTCTATTACCACGATCTGAGCGCCCCGTCTATGCGCCTCCCCGATCTTGATGAAGTCATGGGGTGGACAGTGCGCTGCAGGATTCTTCCCCCAAATCACAATGAGTTTGGCGTTTTCTATATCCGAGAACATGTTAATGAACATGCCGCCCATGGTTACATGAGGTGCTATCATCGCAAATGATACGTAACACAGAGCACCCACCCCGAGGGTATTAGGGGATCCAAAGGGGAACAAAACGCTTGCTGCGGAGGAAACCGCTACGCCCTCTGGCTGATACAGGTCACAAAAAGCCGACTCAAAGCTTCCGCTACCAGTATATATGGCGGTTGCCTCTGGACCTGACTCCTGCTTAATTTGGTTGAGTTTGGCTACTATCGTTTCATAGGCTTGGTCCCAGGTAATTCGCTCAAACTCATAGCTGCCCTTGGGACCTCTGCGCTTCATCGGATAAAAGAGGCGATCCTTGGAATATACAATGTCACGTGAGTTCTCACCGACTTTGCATATTGCTCCAAGATTTGAGGTCTCATCTGCCCGGACACCCTTGATCTTTCCCTCGCTATCATAGGTGACTATGACCCAACACCCGGCCGCACAGATTCCGCATATGGCCCGCTTTTCACTGTTCTCAATTTTTCCCATTGCTATGATTATCGTCTCCTACCAAGCGTCATAGCGATTTTCCCTAACACGTCAGGAAGGAAGTGACCTACTTTCTCTTGCCTCTCTTAGCGCGATCGTTCCCTCAAGCCCTAGCTAGCTTGGCAGCGATAGTAGCCACATGATGGCCCTGGAAACGGGCAATTGCCAGCTCGTTCTCGCTGGGCATGCGGCTGCCATCCATCGCAGATATTGTAGATGCACCATAGGGACTCCCGCCAGTGACCTCATCGTGGGTAGTCTGTCTACGTTCCGAGTACGGTACCCCGACGATGACCATGCCATGGTGCAGCAGCGTAGTGTGAAAACTTGTAAGGGTGGTTTCCTGCCCACCGTGTTGCGTGCCGGTTGAAGTGAAAACACTTCCTACTTTGCCCACAAGCGCGTTTTTAGCCCAGAGTAGGCCTGTTTGGTCCAGGAAGTTGCGCATCTGGGCACACATATTTCCAAATCGAGTCGGTGTTCCGAAGATCAGGGCATCGGCATCAGCAAGATCATCAGGTTTAGCAACTGGAACGTGAGCAAAGGTATCCCGCGCTTTCTTTGCGCCAGATCGCTCCAGAACATCCTCTGGCACAAGTTCGGGGACTTGTAATAGCTCCACCTCAGCACCTTCCACTTCGCGTGCACCCTCCGCCACTGCCTCAGCCATTCGATAGGTGTGACCATACATGCTATAGAATATGACTTTAACTTTCATCGTTTACCTCCAAGCTACATCCTACTGCCTCACTGTTCATTAAAGTACTGATTACGCCTCCACCTCCACTCCATCACCGAACGCCACGTAGGCCTTAAAAAATTGGGCCGCTTCCTTCGGCTCAGGATAGTTCCATGCCGCGTTCTTATTGACCTCTCCGGCAACCACAATATCATAGTAAGCCGCCTTGCCTTTCCACGGGCAGGTATATTGCCTATCTCCATCCTTAAAATACTCCCATTTCACCGACTCCGGTGAGAAGTAGACATTGCCCTCTACAATTTCCGGTTTGTCGCTTTCGGCAAGGGTTACCCCATTCCATATTGCTTTAGCCATTTTCTACCTCCTTGCTTGTCCTAACCCCAGTTTGGAGCTCAGGAGTCCTCAAGACTGTTGACCGTGGTCTGTATCAATTCAGAAAGGGCAGGATGGATATGAATGCCTTCATTTATTTCATCTATTTGACCTCCGGATGTCATAGCATTTACCACTTCCTGGATAAGTACGGGGGCATAGGGCCCTATAATATGAAAGCCCAATATTCTTCTGCTATCTTTTTCCACTATGGCTTTGGCAAAGCCCTCCTCTTCCATCATGGCTTCACCTTTGGCAACATCGAAATACCTTACCCTTCCTATCAATATGTCGTGATCTTTTCTTGCCTGCGCCTCGGTTAGCCCTACCGATGCAATCTGAGGATGGGAATAAACGGCATGAGGTATAGCGTTATAGTCCATCTTCAAATCTGCGCTATAAAACATATTTTGCACAACTACTAGCGCTTCACGATTCGCCACATGGGTGAACATTTGTTGCCCATTGGCATCACCAATGGCAAATATGTTCTTTTTGCTGGTTTCGAGATACTGGTTAACCCTAATAAACCCTCTACCGTCAATTTCCACGCCGGTATTTTCCACCTTCAATAAATCGGCGTTTGACCTTCGGCCCACGGCGACCAAAATTCTTTGCGCTGTGAACTCCCTTTTTTCGCCGGTATTCCTGTCCCTTACCGCAACTTTAACCATGCCGCTCTCCTGCTTTACCTCCTCAGCCTGGGCATTGGTATAGACATCCATGCGCCGGCGCAGCTGTTCCTTCAGAAGCTCATATATTTCCGGTTCCTCAACCGGGACAAGGCTATCCATCATCTCGAGAATAGTGACTTTAGTGCCCATAGCAGCAAAGAAGTGTCCGAATTCGACGCCGATATAGCCGCCACCGATGATGATAAGGCTATCGGGTAGTTCCTCAAGTTGCAGCAGCGTTTCATTTGTTAAATAGTCGACGCTATCTAAGCCCTTTATGGGAGGTATAAAAGGTCGCGAGCCGGACGCGAGAACAATATTCTCCCCTTTAATTTTCTCTCCATTGACCTCAATGGTATACTCCCCCACAAAATGCCCTTCACCCTCATAGAAGTCCAGGTTTTCTGCTTGCGAAAGAGCCTGTCTCATTTGGCTTTGGCTTTCATGTATACTCTTTCTCATCCGCTGCATTATGAAGCTAAAGTCTATACTTCTGGTCTCTGCCTCAATACCCAGCTTCTTGGCTTCCTGTATTTCTACTATTCTATCTGCCGGATATATCAACATCTTGGAAGGGATACAGCCTGTATTGAGACAAGTTCCTCCGAAAGGCCCCTTGTCCACCAGAGCAACTTTCAGACCATGGTCGGTGGCTTCATCTACAATAAGCATTCCAGACCCAGACCCAACTACTATTACGTCATACTTCTTCATGTAAGAGCCTCCTACTCGGTATTCGCCAAGCTTCTATGAAATTCACAATTCATGGGGGCAGCATATAACTTCGTCACCTTTTCAACCTCGCAGTCTGGTCTTTTAGTAATGGAGCACATTATACATATTAAATAAGGTTTTGCAACCCTCTATGACCCCCACTGGCAAAAATCCATTATTTATATTCCTGGGGTTCTACTAAGACATCATCGGTAAAAGGAGTAATATACTTGTGCACGAAAGCAATACAATGGAGGCAATCAAACGGTGAGTACAGGAACAAAGCAGGCAACCCAGACTGAGTTGATCCATGCCGCAAAGCGAAGCTGAAAAGAGTAAAGCCATTTATTACAGAGCCCTTCATAAACAGACTGACTTACAAAACGAAACCGGATCTAAAGCGAACGTGTGTTAAGAAATGTTAGGCTCATCAATCACAACACATGATAACCTCTTCCGGATACTTATTGGTTATTTGTGCCAAACAGCTTTATTTCCCGTTCTTCCCCCTCAGGTAGTCGATCATTGGCTGCGTCACCAGTGGCACCACATCGCCAATCATGTGCGGCATCAGGTTGTTCATAACCTGGGGCATCATCTCTGGCATCTGTTCAGCCATATAGTATGGCATGGGGATGCGCTCCGCCACTCGCTCGAGCATGGTCGGCATCACCTTGGGCATCATCATGGGCAGCAGCCTGGGGAACAGGATGGGAAATATGGGCTTCATGAGACTAAGCGCTCCGGGAATCTTGCCCATGAATCGCATCATCGGCCCCATACCGAAGGGCATAGCATCGATGAGCTCCGGCCACATTGCGCCCATCAGGTCAGCGAAGCCCTGAGGCGTCATTAGCGCGATCATGGCCTCGAAAACCGCCCACTGCTTCTGTACCTCCGGGTTAGGGTCGGGGAAGTCGTAGCCCAGGGCCGACGACGCATAGCGCGCCAGGTCCACCACTTCAATGGGCACCTGCTTCTTATCAGCGCTGACGCGGAGCTGGAACTCGCAGCAGGGGCATAGGGCCAGCACCTTCTCCGCGCCGGCCTCCACCGCTTCATCGAGCCGCGTTTTGCCTATCTCGGCAGCCACCGGTGGTTCCTTGATCAGGGTCAGGACGCTCCCACAGCAATGCGCCGCCTCGCGGTTATGGCTCATCTCCACCAGCTTTGTGTTGGGGATGGCCTCAATGAGCTGGCGTGGAGGTTGGTACACGCCGGACACGCGGCCGATGTGACATGAGTCGTGCCAGGTCACCGTACACTGCTTGTGGCCATTCTCGGGAAAGGCAAACTCCCCCGCCTCGATTTTCTCCGCCAGCAGCTCGCTGTAGTGCTTCGCCGTGATTCCATATTCCATACCCAGTTTCTCCGCCCATGTTGGGTAGACGTGCCGCCACATCATGTCGCAGGCAGGGCACGAGGTGACAACAGTGTCGGCACCGGCCTCCTTGACCGCGTGGATATTCTGCCTCATCACCTGCGCGAAGACATCCCACATACCGGCCACCAGCATGGGCGTGCCGCAGCAGCTCTCCCTATTGCCCAGGTAGGTGAAGTCCACACCGGCCGCATCCAGCAATCGGACGCTGGCCATGCCGATGTCATGCTCCACATAGCTGGCGGTGCAGCCAGCGAAGTACACAGTCTTCGATAGGTAAGCCGGCCCGTGCTTCTCCTCGAGGTCCTGGGGGAACCAAGCAGCGCGATCCTTACGATATCCTGCCCAGATATTGCCCTCCTTTCGGACCGCCGCTGCCATCATCTCGAAGGGCGGGAAGCTCATCTTCCTCTGCTCATCGATTAGCTGGCCGCGCAACTTCATCCACGAGGGCTCAATGGGCAGGGCGGCTGAGCAGCGCTGGTTGCACAGCTCACAAGTCGTACATACCAGTATAGTGTCGACCATGAACTGGTCCCACTCCTCGCGACCCTCCATATACTCCCGCAGCCAGTACCACTTGCCCCGCGGAGACTGGCTCTCCCATCCCCGTCCGTAGAACTGGTCACACTCCTCAATACAGTAGCCACACTGGGAACAGCCGTAGGCATACCAAGCCACGTCGGCCGGAATATCGCGGACCGGCTTTGTCGGCCGCTCGCCTATTTCGGGGATAACTCTATTGCCAAAGGGACGGATAAGGGGCTCGAAGGCCTGCGCCAGGCCGAGAAACGTGCCGACTAGCCTATTACCGATAACCTTACCCGGGTTCAGGATATTCTTGGGGTCCACCTGGGTCTTGAAGGCCTTCAACCGGCTAGCCCGGTCCGCTCCCAACACCTGCGGCGCCTTCCTTGCGAAGTAGAGCCCGGTTGCGTACGCATGCCCGCCGTACTTCTCGGCGATCTTCATGATGCTCAGGGACAGACCGAAAACGAAATTGTATTTGAAATTGCGCTGGTCGCTGGGGATGAAGCCCAGAATTACCACCTCGGGCTGGCCATTGTGGCCTTCTCTAATGACTACACCCTCCTTAACGATGGGCTGAGCTATCTTTTGCTCGATCTCGGTCATCACGTCGCCCAGAGCGGAGAGCGGGATGACCACCTCAGCTGGCACCAGGCTTGGCCCCAGGCGTTTCACCACCATCAGCTTGAAGCGGTGCTTCCACTCATGCTGGGCGATGCGGTCGCTGAGTATCTCCGCCTCACAGGGCTTCAATAGCTCCGGCAGCCTGCCCGTCACCGCCTCGCGGTCTTTGGCGCGGAAAGCCAATGTCATGATATAGGCCGCAGGCAAGAGCACCCGTTCCTCTACAGGATGGCCGTAGTGCTCCATCAGCGGAGCCTTGTTCTTAAGCTCCGCCATGCGCGGGTTGATGAATATCAGTGACCATATGGGCAGTTTCTGGTCTACCATGGACTGAACCAGTTTCTGCAGGTCGTGGGGGTCAGGGCAGCCGATAGCCACCAACTCCAGATCCTTGAGTGGTTGAATGCGAACCGTCAACTCGCTGATCAAGCCGGTGATGCCATCGGCATCGGCGATCAGGTCAAGTTCAGGGCCGCTGAACTCCCTGACCGTGCCGTCGGGCAGTACCACTCGGGCGCTGACCACGTTATCGGGGAACCAGCCCGCCTCGTAGGAGCCGATGCCGGCGCCACCGTGAGCCAACCACCCTCCGGCGGTGGATGCCGGGTAGCTGGTGGGATACAGTCGCAGGGTCAGCCTGTGCTTCTCCAGCTCCCTGTCCAGCTTCTCCCACACCACACCAGCCTGCACAGTGGCCGTCTGGGCCTCGGGGTCAATATGGATGATCCGGTTCATGCGATAGAAATCCACCACTACGCCCTTCTTTACCGGCAACACGCCGCCGTAGCCGGACGACGCCTTGCCGCGTGGGGTGAGGGGTACGTTCTGTTCCGCTGCCCAGCGTACCAGGTCGACCAGCTCCTCCTCTGACTTCGGCTGGACCACGGCGTCTGGCGTGGTATTACCTATGAGTGGTCTGATGAGGCTGGGCATGGCAGCGATATCATGGCCGTATAGTTTGCGTTCAGTCTTACGGAAGCACACACGGCTGCCGAATTTCTCATCGAGATAGCTTCGTTCCTTGGTATTCAATTTGCCCATTGCAACCTCCCGTTATCTACTCATGTTTCTCTGCCAAGAGAGCCCAGGGAACTGGCCAGAACCCGGTTGCTGGCCAACTGCTCCTGTAGTACCCCCTGCACCAGGTCGCAGGCCTCGCCGATCTTGGGACTGAGAAGGCTGTAGTAAATGGTGGTCCCCTCGCGACGCGTGGCCACAATGCCCCGCTCACGGAGGATGGCCAGGTGCTGCGAGACATTGGCCTGTGGCAGGCCCAGACTGGATGCCAGTTGGCCCACCGACATCTCCCCCTCTCGGAGCTGATGGATAATCATCAGTCGCTTAGGATAGGCGAGGGTCTTGCAGATCTCAGCCTGGAGTTTGAAAAGCAGTATTTTAGATTCCTCCATCAAGGCACCATCCTGTTATATTAGAATATTCGTATATAGCAATATTATAATATGAAATGCAAATTAATGTCAACCGGTAGTCCCAATCAGGGCGCCGTCCCAACTTTTCCAACGCATAGTTTAGTGCCTGGTTTGGTCTCGGGGCTACCGTACTTTGAATCCGCTACGGCTCATCAGGAGCTAGCTCCGGATCGTTGGGGTTGGCGTTTCTCTCATCCCAGTTATTGACCGGGTCGTCTGACTGTATTATGTCCGGCGAAGAATATCCCCCCAGAACTGGATGATTAGTCGTTCATGTATTGGTCCGCTCAATTAAACGACAGTCAAACATTAGTTCCGCTTTTTTGAGGTAAGTCCGCAAACTTGGACTAGCAACCAAGTGGGAGGGGATTAGATATTCGCTCCCGATTGAAGTGGCTTGGAGAGGCAATATCTGAACAGATCGACATGGTGACGCATGTTAACAACAGCGTTTCCCAGTTTGTTACCAGACGAAGGCGGTCGCGAATAGAGAATTATAAACCCATCAATTGTGCCAAACTGCTGACGGCGCACAGGTAATCCCCTAAGCCAGATAGGTTATGTTGGAAGACGGTTTCTTACGCAATTCAAACTCTATTTTGGCTTCCTTAAATAGGTCTCTGAAGGCGTCATCAGCATACTCGCCAAAGGTAACAAACCGCTTTATCTTGGCATTAACCAGCATCTTCGCACATAGTATGCATGGTGTATGGGTGACATAAATTGTGGCGCCCTCCAGGCTTACCCTATGGAGAGTCGCTTGTATGATTACATTTTGCTCTGCGTGAATGCCCCGGCATACCTCATGCCTCGTTCCAGATGGTACATTCATGTCATCTCTCAGGCAGCCAAGCTCAAGGCAATCCTTAAGTCCAGAGGCAGCACCGTTATAGCCCGTAGCTAATATGTGTTTGCCCCCTACCGCTACAGCTCCCACGTGGTGTCGGCGACACGTTGAGCGTTCTGCCACTACAGAAGCTATTTTCAAGAAATATTCATCGATATCTGGCCTTGTTATTCTTTTCATTTCAAAGCAGCGAGAACACTTTCTGTTTCACTCTCTAAGGCTTCTAATGAAGACTGGTTTATAATAGTAAAGTTTGCCATGGCGATCGGCCCACCTTTGTTGGTATCCTCTATCTCCGCAACATCTCGGCTAAAAGCCTCCTCCGCTGTTAGGGGTCGGACTGGTCTTTTGGTCAACCTCTCATATCTTGTCTCAGGGGATGCCCAAACTGCAACCACACAAAAATGGTCACCGTAGCGACCCTTCAACAACGTATATTCTTCCCATGAATAGAGACCGTCCACTATGACATCCACCGATTTCAGCAGGTAATCAATCCTGGGCAGGCTTAGCTTAGCATAAGCCGACATTCCATGCTCTTTTCTCAGTTGTTGCCTGACATACCGTTCGTTCTTCTCGTTTAGCTCCAGCCCTCTTTTTCTAATTTCCCCATCTGTAATATCTCCAAACCTTACCTTCTCATAGCCATTATTTTCAAATATCTTGGCCACCTCCGATTTACCTGAACCTGCCATGCCAACTATTGATACCACTTTCATCACTAGTTCATCTCTCATAAAAATTAGAGAACAGACAGAACTTCTGAGGCAATCTTCCCATTTCTTCTGGATTGTAACGTGAAAATGCGCTGCAGGCAAGACCATGCCTTGCGATAAGCTGATTGTTTGCAGCGACAGCGATGGATATATACGCGAAGTTGATGCCCGAATAGCTGTATGGATGTCTGTCGGAGGAATGGAGGTGAATCCGGCCGCCGACACGAACGGTGATAGCCGGGTAACGTCTTTTGATGCAATTGAGATACTGAGGGTTGCAAATGACGGTCAATCGGTCGACAATAGTACTGACATGGCTGAGGTCTATCTGTTCGCTGATGCAGAGAAGGTAGTGAGCGCGCTTGATATGCTTGGCATCGAGGACTTCCGCGACGCGAGAGTTCTGATCAAACTTCACATGGGGGAGCCGGGTAATAAATACTTCGTTTCGCCATCTATTGTAAAGTTGATAGTACAGAGGCTCAAGGCTGCAAATGCGGAACCATTTCTATTCGATACCACCGTGGCCTACCCGGGACCGAGGTCCACTTTGGATGGATACAGGCGAGTGGCGCACAAGCACGGCTTCGGTGAGGAGGAAATGGGCTGTAGCGTGGCAATCGGTGAGGAGGGGGTGAGAGTTGTCGAATCTGGGCATAGCTTTGATGTAGCCAGGGAGGTAGCTGAAAGCACCCACCTTGTAGTGGTGTCACATGTTAAAGGGCACTTCCAGACTGGATTCGGAGGAGCCATAAAGAACCTGGGGATGGGTGGGGTGACCAAAGAAATGAAACGAAGGATCCACCACTGGAGCATCCCGAGGCTTTCGGCGGAGAAGTGCGACCTCTGCGGCTCCTGCGTTGAAGTCTGTCCCTCGGACGCCATAACGGTTGAATTGGAGTGGAGATGCGACAGTGCCGCCTGCGACGGCTGCGGTAAATGCGTACCTGTCTGCTCCAGCGGGGCTTTGAGCCATGAGATCATGGATCTCCAGAAAGGGCTGGCGCTGGCAGCAAAGGCATGTATCTCAGGAAAACGGACGCTCTATGTTAACGCCTTGGTGGACATAAGTCGTAATTGTGATTGCGAGCCCAACGCTGGGCCAATAATCTGCCCCGACATAGGCTATCTGGCATCCAATGAGCTGGCTGCTGTGGATAGGGCATCGCTGGATCTCATAAACAAGGTGAAGCCAGGAGTCTTCGAGGATACCCACGGAATCGATCCTTTAATGCAGGTTCGATATGCGGAGGAGATAGGCCTCGCCAGCGCCTACGAACTGAGGAAACTTTAGGGCCGGTAGGTTGGCTTGCCCTGATGATAAACGAGGATAGAGATAGTCAATCTGTAGAAGATGTTGAAGCTACCGTTCGATCCCTTGGAGAGAGCCGAAGAGGTTGAGCGCCAGGTTATGAGGGGGTTGAGCCGCAAGTACTACCGATTCAGGCCAGCCCACTACTATGGCGGCATTGCAACAGCCGACCAGGTCGGCTGTTGCCTCCTCTGTGCCTATTGCTGGAATTACCGCCGCAACCTTTATCCGCAGAGGAGCCAGAGCAACTACTATTCTCCTGAGCGGGTTGCAAGCAAGCTTCTGGATATCAGCCGCAGGAAAGGGTACAACAAGGTCAGGTTGAGCGGGGCCGAGCCTATCCTAGGTCAGCCATCTTTTAAACATCTTTACCAGGTGCTGGAGGAAATCACCCGGGCAAACCCCAGGCTTGACTTCGTGCTGGAGACAAACGGGCTCCTGTTCGGTTGTTATCCCCAATTTGCCGAAGCACTACGCGGATTCAATAGGCTACAGGTCAGGGTCTGTTTGAAAGCTTGGGACCAGCAGAGCTTTGAAAGGATATCCGGGGCAGAAGGGATGCACTTTGAACTTCCCTTGAAAGGCTTGACGAATCTTTTGCAAAATGGGGTTGCCGCCTGGCCAGCCATCATGTACGAGACCTTTGGCCATGAAGGAATAGAGAAAATAAGCCAGAAGCTGAGGGAGCATAAGATAAAGGTGGAGGAGCTTGAGATGGAATATCTGGAACCCTATCCCTTCGTCCTGGAGAATCTGAAGCAGCGCTCCGTTTCTCTCAGATCACTTCTAAATCAACCTGACCCGTGACAACAAGCACCGCCTCCCGGCCCGACTACTGCCTCAACCCTTTCAGCTGTTCCCTAAGAGGCAAATCCCTTCTCAAGAGCCGCTTTTAACTCCTTGCCAGCATAACTTCCATTTCCAATCTTTCAAATACTTCATGAACCCACACCCGTTCGTTTATACCACTAATAAGTAGCTTGTATCCAGCCAACCCTATTCTTGAACCTGATACCTCTTCTCGCGCCCCGCTGCCTGAAGGGATAAACATGCTTGATACCCTTTGATCTAATATCAATTGATTATCTCGCGCGACAAATCGCGAATACCAAGCTCGAACGATTTATAGGTAAGAGGATGAGGAAGCTAGGATTTGTTCTCTCAATTGCGCTAGCTCTCTATTCTCCACCTCCTCTATATGTTGCTCCTTCACCCTAACTATGGCGTCTACGTCACGCAGGTAGGAGCACTGTAGGCATTGTTCGTACCACCCATATAGGTCACGATCGAGCAGCACATTCCCTTTGCACCTGGGGCATACCCTTATTATCAGAGGCATTTCGGCTTCACCTCCTATTCAAGGTGATTAGCATCACTGGCGTCCCGGGCTCCATCTCTAAAGGCGCTGGGCGCCTCCCGTTCATTGGTAACCCACACTGCCTGATGACCTAGCTATTGGAACAGGCTACGGAAATATCTCTATGACCTCTGGATAATCATCTTCAAGTTTTTCTGCTCGGTATGTTTATAATGGCCCATTTGTAACTCTCGTTGCCAACCTACGTTACCGATGCTAACGATAGCTTCACACTCGACACACACCGTGGATACACTGTGATATTTATTATATCATATATTTATATAATGTCAAGTAATTTTATCCTATTTTATATTTTATTATCAGATACCGATGAGAGACGACGATGGGGAAAACGTATTAACACTCCCGATCACTGACGGCGGTTTGGGGGACGATAATGGATCTACCGACGGCGCGATCGCCGATCAAGGAGGCCCGGGATGGCTTTCTTAGCTAGAGCCAGGAGAAGCGCCGACCTTCCCCAGTCTGTTTGCCGGCCTTGCGGCGGCCCTAGGGGCGGGTATTCTGGCCTACCTGCTCCGCAGGAGGCTTATACGCCAAGAATAGCAGAATTAACGGTGGGCATCTCCAGGGGTGGACACAAAAGTCCACCCTACTTTTATCTAATATTTGATGCCATATAGCGGAACTTTATCTTACTATCACAACTTCACATTGCAATTTTGCAACTACATCACGTACGGGCATGGGTTCATATTGCCCATTAGCCGGTCGTCGCATCAGTAAGTCTGCAGATTGGGAACACCATCATGTTAACAGCCGCAGTGTGCCTATGGCTCCGGGCATGGTCAAATGGGCAGTCCCATCGCGAACCTCCAATGGCTCGAGATCACGCTCGCGGGCATCACAGAGGAACGCCGCCTTCACAATGCGGTCACAGATGGTAACTGAAACAGGCGATCCCGGGGAGGTATTGGTAAAAAGGCGAATGATGAGCCCATCGCCTCTGGAGGCAGGCTTCACCGCGGTGACGATGATATCGGACCGGTCTGTTGTAACAACAGACTCGGCAAGCTCGCGTAGCTCAGCGCGGCCTGTCGTGTCCCATGGTCTATCTATGACACTTCGAGCAACCAGCGGGATGCCATTGTCACGCCAGTTGCCGGCAGGGGTGAACAAGAGCGCGTAGTTGAAGGCGTGGATAGACTGCTCATGGCCTGTAACCGGCATTGCGAGGAGTGGCAGGAAGCCAAACGCTCGCTCGCGGTTAGCGTTGCGTAGAGCGATTACCTCAAGGTGGCCATCTGGCTGGTACGATATGGCGCCTGGCATGTCGAGGCAGAGCGCCATGCCCCAACCCCCAGCGTTGTCCTGGATATGCACGAAGTGTTGCAGCGGCCAGAATGTCGGTACATAGAACTTCTCTGGTGGCCGTTCGATTACGCCACCGGGCATATCCATGAAGAGTCGGCTAGCCAACACATTGGTGGCGAAGAGTACAGTCACTGTTCGGCGTTTAGCAGCGCGTCCCTCTACCCGGAGTCGAATCGCGGGTGAGTCGCTGCGGAACCAGAGAGTACGGTGGACAGTTTCGCCATCGAGTTGGGTAACACAGGTGACCTCCAGGCTGCCATCGCAATCCCTGACCTGAAGCCGGGCTGGCCGATCGCTTGCCCGAGCAGCCTCTTTGAACACGCCACCGCGGAACTCGTGGCCCATCCGCCATAGGCCACCCGAGTCCTTGTAGCTGACAAGGTCGTTAGAAATACCAGTCAAGAGTGGCAACTCCATAGCTGGGCACCAGCCGCGGATGATGCCGCCACCTGCATCCTCGGATAGCTCGACGGTATAATGCGGCGTGTGAACCTCAACCTTGCCGCCCTGGCTACGCCACTCTGGCAACTCCACCTGATTGATCACCGGACGCTGGTACCCTGGCTGGCAGGTGTCGGGTGTAAGGCGCATGACGGCTGCGCCCGCCGTCGCAGTGGCCTGCTCGAGCCAGGGCAGTTGTTCGTGGTATACTACTCGATCCCGTGAAGTGCCAGTGATGAAGTCGTGATGGTTGGAGACTGCTGCGAACCACCAGGCGTCCTTGAGGTCTCCAGCGATGGTCTGTTCGGCGCCGCCGTTCTGGGGCAGCAATGCAAGCCGCTCGGCGAGCAGCAACAGATGTACAAGCTCATGACATCGCTTCTTCAACATCGGTCGTGATGTATAGAAGCCCATCCAGTACGGGTTCGGATCCAGATCCAGGACCGGCAGCGCGTCACGGTAGCAGTCAACCAGCTCCAGGTAGTCGTCAATCCCTGCGTTTACGGCCCAGATACCAGTCTTGGGGTAATGAATGCGATTGTACCGGTCGAGTAGGGTCACCAGATCGGTGATCGGGCTGACGAAGTCGAAGCCAATTGGACAAAACAGGTACGGTGTGCGACTGTAAGGGGCAAGCTGGGCGGCGAATCGCTCGATTTTGCCAGCCACGTTGCGATCTGAGCGGTCGGGCACGGCGCTGGGGAAGATGTATACACGGGTGATCCCCCGGTGTGCCAGGAGGTCGCCCTGCCCATAGTTGTAGGCGTTCCAGTGGCATAATACCTCGGCGCCGTCCGGGCCGCGCCAGACGAAATCGAGGGTGCGTTCCTCCTTCATCAACAGGGCGGCGCTCGAGCCTTGCCGGGGGAACCGCCTTCGCAGCTCGTAGTCGGTGCCAATGAAGAACATCCCGTCAATGCGGGTAATGGCTGCCAGGTTGAAGCCGGCAGCTTTGAGAAGGGATGGCAAGGCAGGGGAGTGACCAAAGTTGTCGGGAAAGTAGGCCACCCGCGGCTCTTGTGTTATGCCGTTGACCCGCAGCCACTCTTGCCCGATGAGGAAGTCGCGCAGGATCGCCTCGGTATCGGGCAGCAGCGTATCGGCGGTGGTCACGCCGCTGCTGGTAAGTCGTAGACGGCCCTCGTTGATAAGCGTTCGGATGATGTTATGCTGCTCCGGCCGCTGCTCCCAGTACTTACGCAGGAAGAAGATGCACTCGACAGAGTAGATGCGTCGTGGGTGGCGCATTAGTTCGCTGATGGCGCGATCGAGGTTGGGGCGGACCAGTCGCTGGAAATACTCCTCCGATGTAAGCATCCAGTTCGGGTCCCAGTGGCTCGATTCCGCAAAGACGATCACTCGCTCGGCGTCATCGGGAACGCCGAGGCGGCAGCGCAGGGATTTCTCGCGCTCCTGTTGCAAAGGCTGCTGGACGGTGTGTTTCTTCACCATCACTGTTATTGGAGAGGAATTTCGCTGGAGTAGACATATTCGCGGTGCGTATTATAACACAACCTGTATTTCAAAGTTATAACTACTTCGTGAACGCACACCCGTTAGACTATTGCGACCGCAGGGCTACGCGACCCTCAAGACGGAAGATTTTACATCGATACAGATCAGGGAGGTGATCTATCACCCTGGCTATGAGACACTGCCAGACTAACTCACGCGATAAGCCTGACATACTCATATTCAGCACGGAGGAGATGGATAGTGCTATCACAAGGATAAACGGAAGAAACAGTCGGCGTGTGAGCTTCGAGGCAAGGTTTACAGGCTTCCTAAGGTAACACATGAAAAAACATCGTTGTCGCCCAGGCTAATGATTAGAGTTAGCAAATAATCTCAATGTGACTATTGACAGGATAATGTCATTATTATATAGTAATTATGGACATAATTTCATAACTACAAATTACTGTGGAGATTTTTAACCAATGCCTAGACCGACTAAATGGCGTCGAGTCGCCTTCATACCAGAAATAACTTTCTTTAAGCCAGCAGGGATTCCACTTCGTCATCTTGATGAAGTACGTCTCTCTATCGAGGAGGCAGAGGCGATACGATTAAAGGACTTGGAAGGCCTCGAGCAGGAAGAGTGCGCACAAAAGATGCGGATATCACGCCCCACCTTCCACAGGGTGCTGCGATCCGCTAGGAAGAAGCTGGCGGATGCTCTGCTCAATGGAAAAGCAATACGGATCGAAGGCGGGAACTTCGGGATGGCGATGCAACGCTTCAGATGTGGCAACGATAGCCAGGAATGGGATGTCCCGTTTGAGAAGATGGTGGCGGGACTACCTCAGGTCTGTCCCCAGTGCTATAGCCCGAATATCTACCCTGTACGCGCAGCGGGCTTTGGCTTTACAGGTGGAGGCAGACGGCGCCGGACGGGACGGAGGTGGTAGCGATATGTTTCGTATAGATACAGAGAGGTGCAATGGCTGTGGCGCCTGCGTCGATGTTTGCCCCCAGGGGGCGATAAGCCTCCGGGGCGAAAAGGCTGAAATCGATCCCTGGCGCTGCATAGAGTGTGGCATGTGCCTTTCGGTATGTGCGGCTGGCGCCATCCATGAAGCGGTGCCACAGCACGTTGGAATGGTTCGAGGATTAGACACGAATCGAGAAGGGATGGAGGTGAACAATATGCTAGCGAGAGGATGGTTTAGCGGAGGCTGGCCCATGAGGGGCGGAGGCTTTGGTATGGGAAGAGGCTTTGGTATGGCCAGAGGATTCGGTCGAGGCTTCGGTCGAGGCTTCGGTAGATGGTGGGCGACGCCTTATGCCGGTTTCTATGGGGCGATCGCTCCCTACGGGGGATATGGTCACCCCTACTACACCCCATATAGCGCATGGGGCTGGTATTAGTTCTTCGCTCAGGGCATTACGCCTAGAAGCGGTATATCGCGATGGTTAAAGACCAAGCGGGACATTGGAAAGAGACCGGGAAAATAGCTGGAAAGTTTTCGAAAAGGTCGAAAAATTCGAAAAAGGAGGTGAGTGATGCCTGGATTTGATGGAACGGGACCGCGAGGGATGGGTCCAATGACAGGAGGAGGCAGAGGTTTCTGCAGCCCCCGGGGAATAGGGGCAGCGTTCAGACGCGGGATTGTCCCGCCTTACCCCGGGGTTCCATATGCTCCTTATAGGGGCTATGGAGCTATGCCCT
>Ga0209979_1000485_pt1 | contig 54407 bp, 67 predicted proteins | sample AnhtaG_FD_183114 | JGI IMG/M metagenome (GOLD analysis project Ga0209979, IMG submission 183114) | Deep subsurface microbial communities from Anholt, Denmark to uncover new lineages of life (NeLLi) - Anholt_01485 metaG (SPAdes) (version 2) | ecosystem: Environmental > Aquatic > Marine > Oceanic... | reverse complement strand
TGCCGCTCGGCATGCCAGCACCGTTATCGGATGTGTGGAAGTTTCCCATTTACGGCATCTTCAGACCCCGCGAAAAGTGGGATGTCTCAAGAGGCTGGTCTAAGCAGTTTAGAGAAAGTGAAGATGCTAAATATATCTTAGGCGATAAGAAGTGTGTAAAAGAATTTAGTTTCCGTTACTTGCTTGGGTTAGGAAGAATTGGAGGAAAAGCAGGATTGAAATTTGCCTCTAAAATAAATATTCCGACTTTGATTCTTCAAGGAACGAATGACGACATGGCTGACCCAAGGGGGGCTAAAGAGCTTTATGAACGTTTGGCAACGCGCAGCAAAGAGATTAGGATTTTTGAAGGTGCAGACCACGGCTTATATGGGGTGTTTTCCTTCACACTTGCAGTGGAAGCGGCAAAGACAGAGAAAGAAGAAGTATGTAAGATTATTTATGAGTGGCTAACAACGTCTTCGCATCATCCTAGTGCCGGAGCTGTTGTCCCTAGTTAGTGGCTTGATTACCTCCTCGATACCAACCTGCGTCGCCACCCTCTCCCTTAGATTTTTTAGAGGATACCACATGGGCAGGGATTGCGAAACGAAAGCAACAATCGGCTATTTTGTTGAGGAATCAGTGGATTTATAGCAAATTAGCCTTTTATCTTTACGGAGATGCCAGAGACCGTGAAGTAGACTTCTTGTGCTCCTCAAGCCTCGAAGCCATTTCTTTAATCTATCTTTTGTCTTTCCTTGGCGAGGGGTTGGGGAGGGGAATTATATCAGCTCGTTCCATGACTCCCGCCTGCCGTGATAAGAGTGGTAGGCAGCTTATTAATAGGGTGGGGATAAACACATACTTCGGCTCCGTAAACCTTCTTGATATTCGGCGCTGTGAGTATGTCGAGTGGCGTGCCTTCAGCGTAAACTTTCCCTCCATTTAGCATGACCATCCAATCGCAGTATTGAGCAGCTAAGTTCAAATCATGTAAAGCGATAATGACGGTCAAACTTTGCTCCAGGCAAAGACTCTTGACCAGATTGAGAATCTCGACTTGATGGTTTATATCCAGATTGGCAGTTGGCTCGTCAAGGAGCATCGCCCTTGGCTGCTGGGTTAGTGCCCGGGCGATGATAAGCCTCTGTCTCTCTCCTCCTGAGAGCTCACTTACTCTGCGCTCAGCGAAGGATTGGGTATGCGTTGCCTCCATGGCTTGCCAGGCGATGGCCAGGTCCTTTCCTCCCTCGTAACGAAGAAGGCCGAGGTGAGGCGTTCGTCCCATAAGCACCACTTCAAAAGCAGTGAAAGCCCCGGGCAAGGCCGGGCTTTGCGGCACCGTGGCAACAAGGCGAGCCAGTTCGTCTCGCTTAATGGTTCTTATATCGCGACCGTCAATTAAGATACGCCCGGAGAATAGGTCAATCACCCGGGTCATTCCCTTGATTAATGTTGACTTTCCCGAGCCATTGGGGCCAACAAGCCCCAGTATTTGGCCGGGCCCAGCCTTCATATTTACATTGTGCAAGATGGCTCGATGGTTGTAGCCCAAGCTGACATTATCCAGTTCAATCATGGTGTCTTATCCTTTCAGAAGAAAGCGAGCCCCTTCCTTCTCCGCAATAGATAAAGAAAGAAAGGTGCTCCACAGAGAGCAGTAATTATTCCTACCGGAATCTCCGTAGGAGGAATTATGGTACGGGCTAAAGTATCGGCCAGGATGAGGAAGATGGCGCCAACCAGCGTGGATAGAGGGAGCAAAAACCGGTAGTCTGGCCCCCAGATAAGCCTCACTGCATGAGGGATGAGTATGCCGACGAAACCGATAAGGCCGGTGAAGCAAATCGCTGAAGAGGTAATAAGGGTAGCAGCAGCCAGTAATATGAGTTTGACCCTTTCCACATTGATGCCCAGTTGTTGGGCTTGCTCTTCGTCAAGCTGCATTACATTGAGCGGTCGGGCGTGAATCCAGATGACTGCAAGGCCCGCTAATACACAAGGGAGGACCGTCCACACCTCAGACCATTTAGTTAGGTAAAGTCCACCCAGCAGCCAAAATACAATCCCATGTAGTTCTTCACCGGAAATGGTCATAAGATAGGAGGTGATGGAGGCCAGAAAAGCACTTAGAGCTACTCCAGCCAGGATAAGCGTGGTGGCTGGCAGGGTTTTGCCGACACGAGCAAGCAGATAGACCACAGTGACGGCACCTATGGCACCAATGAAAGCAAATAATGGCACGGCCCCAAAAGCCATCCAGGCTAATGTGAAAGGAGTAAGCATGGCAATGGTAGCCCCCAGCCCAGCTCCTGAGGCCACACCTAAAAGATAAGGGTCAGCCAGAGGATTACGAAACAGTCCTTGATAAGTAGCTCCGGCTACTGCCAGGGCTGCTCCTACTAAACCTGCCAGAAAGATGCGTGGCAGCCTGATATCCAGAATTATCGTTTCCAGAATTTCCAGGCTCAACGGCGCCCCGAAAATTTCGGGAGAAGAAGGGGTAATATGAACGAAGGGCAGTTGAGAGAGAAGGACTTGAAAAGTACTGGTAAAGGGTATAGGAACGCTTCCCAAAGTAGTGGCAAACACGGCTACCACTACAAGCAATCCAGCGAGCCCCAGTAATGAGTAAACTCTACTTTGCCAGCGAATGGCATAAGGGATAACGGGCTCACTAAACACCTCAGATACAGTACGTGCCATCGTTAAAGTCTAGTTAGTATTCAATGCCTTCCCTGCTTTTTATTCCTTGACTATAAGGATGCTTCACTTCCCTCACCTCGCTGACCAAATCTGCTTTTTCTATAATCTTTTCTGTGGCGCCCCGACCGGTTAAGACAAGCTCTAACTTTTCTGGCTTTGTCTCCAAAAGAGAAAGAACCTCTTCTTCTTTCAGAAAGCCGTCGCGCACGGCAATGTTTATCTCATCCAGAACCAGCATATCCCAGGATGGGTCCTGGAAAAGCTCCTTAATAAATTCCAGCCCCCTGGAGCATTCCTGGCAGACATCGTCAGGATTCAGTTCCTTGTAGAAGTGAGGATGTTTCTTAGCGAAAAGGAAAATCTTTATCCCCAGCTTTTCCAGGGATTTATATTCACCGTACCCGAATGCCTCAGGGTCTTTGAAAAAAGAGACGAGGCCGACCTTAAAACCATGCCCGGCAGCGCGAGTTGCCTGACCGATAGCGGCAGTAGACTTTCCTTTGCCGTCCCCCGTATAAAGTTGAATTAAGCCTTTCTCTTTCATTTCAGCCCCCCTTTATTGTAACTCAGCCGAGATTTCCCAGAACCATACGTTATCTCTTTTCTTTCTTTCACCCATGGTAACCTTGAGCGCTTTCCTGAAAATGGGCCCGTCGGTGACGAAGGTGTGATATTCGCCATTTTCACCACAGGGATGGGAGCCAAGTTTGCTAATTTGCCTTACCAAAGCTTTGTCCAGAACTTTTCCCAGGAAGTTCTCCTCTAGTCTGGTGGCGACTACTATAGCTTTGAATTTCAATTTAAGGAATTCCTCAATTAGCTCCTCTGCCTTTATCCCCCAGAGGGGCAAAAACGCCTTTATCCCTACCTCGCTACATACCCTCTCCACCCATTCCCTGTGCTCTTCTAAATCCATGTCACCGAACACGCCTCCTTCGATGCCCTTGTCCTTGAGTTCCCTGACAACCTTCTTAAAGTTCTCTTCATAATTTTCCCATGACGTCTTCACCTGGATGAGAGAGATGCCGATGGCTTCTGCTTGCAAAGCTAAAACACTGGCTTTAGTCCCGTGGGACCTCGACCTCTCGCCATCTTCGGAGATAAAGTTAAGCAGATATAGAACTTCGTGCCCCTGGGAAATTGCCTTATACGTCGCGAGGGCACATTCCTTACCTCCGCTCCAGGAGGAAAAAACCTTCACTTAGCTAATCCTCAGGCTCCTCAAATATCTCGGGGTGAATGAAATAGGCAAACCACTCTAAGCCCTCGACCAGTCTAGGACCTGGGCGTTGAACTAAGTCATCATCGGCTTGATAGATTCTGCCGTTTTGTCTTGCGTCGGTACCCTCAAGCAGGGTCTCGTTCTGCGCCCACTCAAATGACCATTCGCCGGCGATGATTATTTCAGGGTTGCAGGCAAGAACGTACTCAAGTGCGATTTCTGCATAACCGGTGATATTTTGACAGATGTTCACCCCGCCTCCTTTTTCAATTAGCTCGTGGATGAAGGTCCCTGAGCCAGCAGTCCACAACGGGTCATGCCCGACGATATAAAAGACCCTTGGCCTTTGTTCCAATTCTTCGGTCTGATTAGTTACTGCTTGAATCCCTACTGCCATTTCAGATGTAAGTGCCTGGGCCTCCACTTCATTATCGGTTATTTCCCCTACTGTTCTAATATCATTAAGCACGTCATCTAAATCAGTAGACTTTATACCAAATACTGTAAGCCCCAGCCCGTCCAAAGTGTCGATAACCTCTAGAGGAAGGCCATACGCAACTAGTATGAGGTCAGGGGTAAGAGAAACTATCTTCTCTATATCTGGTGTGACATATCCCCCTACTTTTTCCTTGGCCAGAGCTTCCGGAGGATAATTGCACCAATCTGTTACCCCCACCACCTTTTCCCCCAGACCCAAGGCAAACAGAATCTCAGTGTTAGAGGGAGCCAGGGAGATGATTCTTTGGGGTGTTCCGTTAATGGCGACCAGCCTTCCCAGGTCATCAAATACATATTCTACTGGTGTCTGCCCGCCAGGGCTGCAGGCTGTCAGGACAAGAGATATGCTCAAAAGTACCAGGAACCAGTTTGTCCCCCGGGCAAAGATTTGCTTACAGAACCTTTTCATGCGACTCACTTTTACCTCCTTTTACACAAAATTAATTTATTTTATACAAGTGTAGTTGATTAAGCCCTATTATAAAATGCCACAAAATGGATGTCAAGGCTTTTCGCTGGTAATTATCGTGATTTGCCGAAATCGTCACCCGAAAGTCATTGCGAGCGAAGCGTGGCAATCTCATGGCTCTCCACGAGATTGCTTCGGCTGACGAAGTCAGCCTCGCAATGACAGGAAAGGAGGATGCCTCGCAGTGACAGGTGTCTAACTAGTAGACGCTCTGGGGAAATTTTGACGTAAGTCAATAATCTGGTAGCCCAGGTTCTCCTCTTCCAATCTCTGCACCAAAATTGAAACCTTGTCCTCACTACAGACAACCAGGGAGGACAGGCCACAGTAAGCTGCCTCTATGGCTGCTTCCCGGACACCATGAACGTAATCAGGCTTTACATCTATCTGCATCAATGCTACCAGGGCTTCCGTGCCCAGTGCTCCCACCAGCCTCGCTTCTTTTATCTCCCTTTTCAATCGGGCGAGGTCGGTGCTCCCGGAACCTCCATCTTGCACATTGGGTACTTTGCCTATCATTACTTTGGCTGGCTCGAGTTTTATTACTCCTTCAACGCTGCGAATGCCGACATCCTGTCCTTTTTTAGCCTCGGTTACGGCTATTCCTTTGGCCCCTTTACCACTAATGACATTGGAGGCGAAGAGCAAGCCGTCCTTCATATATAGCGATGCTGGTTGACCGACGGATAAGTCGCTATCAGCTATGGCAGTGGTAGTTGATATATCAGCCACGACTTTGCTCACAGACCAGGCGTAACTATGTAACTGCCGGGACATCTGCAAAATCCAATCTACGCCCTCCTTGGTTACCTTATATCGGGAGCGACCCTCGGAGCTCAGCCAGCCATCCTTTATCAATTCCTTCACGTACTCGGAAACCGCCTGCGAAGTGATGCCCAATCTTGGGGCGATGTCTTTCTGCTGTATGTTAGGCTGATGTGCTGCTATTTCCACCATTATCTGGAACTTAGTAGCCAGATTTTTGCTCTTCAATATCTGTGCCATGTCAACCATTATATCACTTACTAACCAGGCTAGATTAGTAAAGCGAGCTGGGGCAAGCGCTTCTCAAAATGCACCTATTGCATCGAGGCTGCCGAGCGTGGCATATCCGCCTGCCATGCTCTATCATATGGATATGGAATTGATATACCTTTGAAGGCGGAATTTGTTTCTGAAGCAAGCTATGTGCCTTCTCTATGGACACTCTGGAATCAATTAGTCCCAATCGTTTGGCTACCCGAAAAACGTGGGTATCCACGGGCAGGGATGGCTTCCCCAGAGAAAAAAGTAGCACACAGCTAGCTGTCTTATGTCCTACCCCAGGCAGACGCATTAAGTAGGCTTCAGCCATGTTCATCGCTTTGAGGGAATCGAGGTTGATACGACCCTGTTCCTTTTCAATTTGCTCAAGTACCTGCTTGATTCTAGCGGCCTTGATTTGGGATAACCCCCCGGACTTAATGACCTTAGCGATATGCTCTGCTGGAGCTGAAGCTACAGCTTCCCAGCTATCGAAGCTAGCTTTAAGAGAGGCAAACGCTCTGCCCGAATTTGCATCCGAGGTATTTTGGGACAGTATGGTTCCTATGAGCATATCAATAGGATCCCTGTCTGGCTGCCACTTGCGAGGGCCGTATTCATGTTCTAAGAACTCAATGACTTCTTCGATAGCCACTAGCTCAAAAATATCATGTCAGCGCCTCTTGATGCAAAGGTGACTGCTGCCCGATAGCATTTGCGGCAACCTGGGTGAATCAGATAAGATAAGCATCTCCAAAACGGGAAATGAATATGACTCTTGTGGAGAAAATACTAGCTAAAAAAGCTGGGAAGAAAGTTGTAAGGCCGGACGAGCTTGTCGAGGTCTCTGTGGACCGGGCTATGATACACGATGCGTTAGGTGCGCATACGATTGCTAAGTTCAGGGAGCTAGGGGTGGAAAAGGTCTGGGATCCCGCGAGAATCGTGGTAGTGCTGGACCACTATGTGCCCAACAAAGACATCGATACTGCCAAAAAGTGTCTTAATATAAAGAAATTTGTCCTCGAACAAGGTATAGAAAACTACTATGAAGTTGGGAAGGGAGGTATAGCCCACCAGGTGCTTGTAGAGAAGGGGCATGTGCTGCCAGGAACTACTCTTGTTGGTGTGGACAGTCATACCACGACATCGGGTGTAGTTGGGGCTTTTGCTACCGGGATCGGTGTTGATGAGATGGCCGTAGTCTTCAAAACAGGAAGGTTATGGGAGCGGGTCCCGGGGACTATCAAGATAAATGTTGAAGGCAAGCTCGTGCCTCCAATAATGTCGAAAGATTTGATGCTTTTCGTACTGAAGAGGTTAGGGATAAGCGGCGCACTGTTTAAGTCTCTTCAATATACAGGCTCGACCATAAGCCAAATGAGCTTCGAGAGTCGCATGGTATTAACCAATATGGCAATAGAGTCAGGTGCCACTAATGGTATCATCGAGCCTGACCAGAAGGTGCTGGATTTTCTTAGCACAAGAACCAGTTGCCCTTTGGAGCTTATTCAGAGCGACCAGGATGCGGAGTATGCGGAAACACTTGAGTTTCACGTTGATGATATTAAGGAGCCTATGGTTGCTGTGCCCCCGAAGCCCTCCAATGCTGTGGGAGTTACTGAGGTTGAAGGGACCGGAATTGACCAAGCGTTCATAGGCTCGTGCACCAATGGACGCCTGGAAGACCTCAGGATTGCCGCCAGAATACTCAAAGGTCGGAAGGTAGATAAGTTTACCAAGGTTATCGTCATACCAGCCTCGCAGGAAGTCCTTAAAGCCGCTCTGGCAGAGGGGTTAATAGCGACATTTGTGGAGGCTGGGGCTGTGGTCGGTCCACCCACTTGTGGTCCGTGTATGGAAGCACATATGGGCATACTGGGACCGGGCGAGGTTTGTATAAGTACGGCAAATCGTAACTTTCAGGGCCGGGTGGGAGATGTGACTGCCAAAATATACCTGGCATCACCAGCGACTGTGGCAGCCTCGGCGTTGAAAGGCAAAATAAGTGACCCACGGGAGTTTTTCTAGGAGGCATAGATGGAACTCAAAGGCCGGGTCTGGAAGTTTGGTAAGGATGTTGACACCGATGAACTCTTTGCCGGAAGGTTCATCATGGGTGGTGATGAAACGAGGCAGAGCCAATATCAAGAGTTCATTGCAAGAAGCGGGCTTAGCGATGTCGGGCATCGTGAGAATGTGCCCAGGGACTTTCTCACCGAGGTTGAGAAGGGAGACATTATAGTTGCCGAGGAAAACTTTGGGATTGGTTCAAGCAGGCAGCAGGCTGCGGAAACTCTGAAGTTTAAGGGTGTCCAGGCTGTAGTTGCCGACTCAATCCACAGGATATTCTTCAGGAACTTCTGGAATCTCGGCTGCCCGGCCATAGATTTGCCGGAAATTTCCGCTGCATTTGAGACTGGGCATGAGATAGTGATTAACCTGAGACAGGGGACTATCAAGAACCTCAATACGGGCAAGGAGTTTGAGTTTCGCCTGATAATTCCATCATGGTTTATAGACATGGTGGAAGCCGGGGGTCTAATTCCGTATCATAAATCCCTTCAAAATGTAAAGAGTAAAAATAAAAGTGCAAAATGACAGAGCAAAGGTTAAAAACCTTGCGTTTTCAGTTGTACCTGAGATTGCTTCGTCGCTATGCTCCTCGCAATGACAAAGGGGGAGTGTCATTGCGAGCGAAGCGTGGCAATCTCATATAATTGGCAATCCCTTTGAGGCGTGAAGGAATCCCTTCCTTCACGATTTTGTGCTGGAGATTGCTTCGGCTGACTTCGTCAGCCGAAGCAATGATAGGAAGGGGGGTGCCGCGCATTGACTTTTGTGTCGCGATTTCTGCAAATCACTTTATGCTCTTCCGAGATTTATGATAGTGTATCCCGTAGGATTCGATGCATCATAAAGTAGTTTGGGATATGGACCCCGGCGTCGATGATGCCCTGGCTTTAATTCTGGCGTTAAAATCGCCTGAAGTCCAAGTTCTGGGCATCACCACGGTGGCAGGCAATGCTCCAGTGGAGATGACCAGCGCCAACGCTCGCCGGGTATTGGAATGTCTGAACGCAGGCAGTATCCCAGTAGCGATGGGGGCAGCAAACCCTTTGAATCACCCTTTAGAAGATGCGTTAAGCTACCATGGCCCAGATGGATTGGGAGAGTGTGGCTTGCCTTCTCCCAAGCTCACACTGTACCCGGCTAAAGCCTGGGATTTCCTGGCCCGGCTAGTTTTGGATGCTCCTGGTGAAGTTACTCTAGTAGCCACGGGACCCCTAACCAATGTGGCTTATGCCTTTGAGCTTCATCCCGAACTGCCTGGACTTTTAGCCAGGCTGGTTCTCATGGGAGGTGCTTATAGTCTTACGCCCTACGGCAAAGGGAATCAAACTCCCTTTGCCGAGTTCAATATCTGGCAGGACCCTGAGGCTGCTCATATAGTATTCAACTCTGGGGCGGACATCTTTGCTGTGGGACTGGATGTAACCATGGACCCTGCGGCTTGCCTGAATAGCCAGCATCTGGAGCAGATTAAGACCAAGCATACACCGGCTGCACATCTGGTAGCCCAACTGGTAGAATACGAGGTAAAATACCACGGATGCTGTAGAATGCATGACCCTCTAGCTTTGGCAGTGTTGCTGGATGCTTCTCTGTTCGATTTTCTATCGATAAGGGTGGAGGTAGTTAAGGGGAGTGATTGGGATAGAGGAGTTACTCGTATCTTGTCCTCTGGCAACTCTCAGTTAATACACGTGGCCTCTGCCGTGGACGGGCCTCGCTTTCTTAAGTTATTTCTATCGCGTATATTGGAGGACTAAGATGGCTAGCTTGGTAGTATGTGGCGCCATAAACTGGGATATTAGCTGCTTCGTAGAGCGGCTGCCAGTGCCCGGTGAAGAAGTTACCATAAAATATATCACCCGTGTATCCGGAGGGACAGGGGGCAACGTTGCTGTGGCGGCAGCACGGATTTTGGGGGCTAAAAAAGTTGCCCTGATAGGCGCTCTGGGGAAGGATGACATTGCTCGCCAGCAAATTGCTGCCTTCGATGTCGAAGGAGTCATCACCGAGGGCATCGACCACATTGCGGGAGAAGAATCGGGGCAGGCTTATATCTTAGTTGATCAAACGGGACAGAATGTTATTGCCAGCCATCTGGGGGCGAATGCCAGGCTTGGTCTGGGACATCTGAACAAAACACAGGTCAAGCAACAGCTACAGGAATGTCGGGGCATCGTCCTCACCGACCCCCCTTTAGAAGTAGCAGAGGAACTAATAAACTTGGCAAAAAGACGCGATGTCCCCGTGCTGTGGGACCCGGGGATTTTGATAAGCCCGAACCGGGAAGCATTGCAGTCTCTTGCCAAACAGGCAGAAGTCCTCTTCTTAAATGAGACGGAGGCGAGTGCTTTACTGGGAACAGAAGAGTTAGATATGAGCTTACAGAAGCTAAAAGAGCTAGGATTCCACAATCACACGGTGCTCAAACTTGGTGCTCAGGGGGCAGCCATGCTTGAACCGGCTGGCGGTGTGGTGATCGAAGTCCCAGCCTTGCCTCTCAAAAAGCTAGATCTAAATGTAGTTAGCACGGTGGGTTGTGGAGATGTCTTCGCCGGGGTCTTTGCTGCCTACCATGTTATGGGAAGCAGCCTGGCGCAATCGCTTATCATGGCCAGCGCGGCGGCAGGCCTTAACGCCACTCATTCTGAAACTCGAGGCAGTCCAGAACGAGCAATCTTAGAGGCGACGGAACAACAGTTGCGCGATCTTGGCTTCGCAGTTCAGGAATACAGGGACTCCAAAAACTGCTGAGTGACTTCTTTCGATAAGATGTCTGAATTCCGGACTCAATTAAAAAGAGGTCTCCGCACTGGAATTAAAAAGGGGTGGAGTAGTTTTGTTTGGATATGCAAAATCATTGTCCCTGTCTCCTTTCTTGCAGCTCTTTTACAATGGAGTGGTTGGCTAAGTCAACTAGATTTCTTACTACACCCCTTAATGAGCTTGATCAATCTGCCTGCTGCAGCAGCGTTGCCAATCATTATCGCAATGTCAGTAAGCTTCTACGCGGCGATCGCCATCATGGTAGTCCTTCCCTTTACCATTGAACAAATGATCTTGATTGCCTTGTTCATAACAATTGCCCACATGCTTATTCCGGAAGGAATAATCCAACATAAATCTGGTTTAAATATCATCAAAGCAACTTTGATCCGTATTAGCGCAGCTATTTTAACTGTGTTCGTTGTCTCCCAATTTTTCACTGATACCAGCCAGAGCATTAGTTTGCCGGCCAGCCTGGCAGTTCATACTCCGTTTATTGAGGTTCTGAAGGGTTGGGCTATTGATACACTGGGCTTATGTGGCAGGGTTTTCGTAATCATCATGCTAGTTATGACGGCGCTCTATTCTTCAGAATCTTTGGGATGGACCAAATATCTGCGCAAGTTTTTCAGGCCGTTGATGAAAATCCTTGGACTTTCGGATCGAGCAGTAACGATGTGGGTAACCGGCGCTGGTTTTGGCCTGCTATATGGGAGCGCCGTTATTATCGAAGAAGCTAAGAAGGAAACTTTAACAAAGGAAGAACTGGAGCATCTTCACATTTCTATCGGCATCAACCATAGCATAGTGGAAGAGACTGCCTTATTCCTAGCATTAGGAGTAAATCCTTTGTGGTTATTGATACCCCGGTTTGTCACAGCTACTATAGCAGTTCACACTCTCCGCGCCATACAGTATCTTAAGAGGAAGGCACTTCCCAAGTGACTCTTCATGGCATGGCTCTTGTGTAGCAGTTATTTAAATCCGAATTTGACAGCCCCGACCTGGTTAATTTAGATGAAGTAACAAACCGCAGCCGCGACCTGGGCTTTGTGGTTCAAGAGCATAAACTCCCTTAAAGCTGCTGGGCCACCTTGTTTAGAGAAAAGACTTGTACCTTACTTTTCCGCAACCTCAATGACTTTATTTCTGCTCCTGAAGCCGCTGAGAATCCTGACCTGGCTTTGGGGAACGCCGAAATGCTCTGCCAGCAATTTGATGACTGCCTGGTTGGCCTTGCCTTCCTTGGGCGGTTCTTTGACCTTGACTATAAAGGTATCGCCTTTCTGGCTAAGCTCTTCGGTCTTAGAACTGGGCTTTACCTTAACCTGAATTTTCATCAATCACCTCTCCCCACATTTCCTGGTTATGAAATTCTACCAGTTTAACAGGTGCTATCTCGTTGTTCAGGGACTTTTCGCTGCGAGTAAATACCCTGATGTAGTTGCTGGTCAGCCCTGAGTATATACCGCTTCCGGGACCGGTTTCCTGCTCCCACAGGACCGGCATAGTTTGCCCCAAGAGCTGCTCACAAAAGCTGTGCCGGCAGCTTCGAGATAGCCCTAGCATCCGCTGGTTGCGCTCTGCTTTAACTTTGTCTTTTATCTGCTCGGGCATCCCGGCTGCCGCTGTCTCAGGGCGGGGTGAGAAGGGGAAGACATGGATGTTAGCGAAACCAGCTTGCTGGCAAAAAGAGTAGCTCTGTTCAAACTCTTCATCGCTTTCCCCGGGAAAACCAACCATGATATCTGTGGTGATGGCTACTTCTGGTATCATCTCTTTAATCAAATTTACTGTTCTCTGATATTGGTACAGAGAGTAGCTCCTCCTCATCCTTTGAAGCACGGTCTCGCTTCCACTTTGTAGCGCTAAGTGGAAATGCCGACAAAGCTTTTCATCCTGCCACAAGGCAAGAAATTCAGAGGATATTTCTGAAGGCTGTAAAGAAGAAAGACGCAATCTCTCGATGCCTGTACTGCTGAGAATAAGCTGAACCAAATCCCTGAGGTCAGCACTACCATCTCTATAGGAGCCAACTTTCGTCCCTGTGAGGACAACTTCTTTGTAACCGAGGGTCACCTTTTGCTTAACTTCGTCAATTATCTGGGAAGCGGGCAAGGAATATTCGTGGGGTCTTACTTTGGGCACAATGCAATATGTGCAGGGACTATGACAGCCATCTTGAATCTTTATCAGACTACGAGTCCTAACGGTGGCAGCGAGCATCTGAGATTGCTTTATTTCACCCTCACCCGGTCCTCTCCCTTCAAGGGAGAGGGTTTGGGTAAGGGCAAGCAGGTGCTCTTTCTCCTCGTTGTCAACTACGAGGTCAGCAAGCTGAGCTAGCGCTTGACGATTTCTTTGGGCATAGCAGCCAGTGGCGATAATTAGGGCCTGGGGATTTCTTCGCCTTGCCAGCCTGAGCCAGTGGCGTGATTTACGGTCGGCAATATGGGTGACTGTGCAAGTATTGGCAATATAAATATCTGCTCCATCACCGGGGGTAACAAGTTGAAATCCGGCTTTGCTAAAACGATTAGCCAGGGATTCCGTCTCGGCTTGATTGAGCTTACAACCTAATGTGTAGAAAGCTACCCTCATTTATATGGATTATATTTATTGCCTGGCTACATGGTCAAATTACTCTTAATCCGTGGTTTTGCCGATTAGGAAGTCCCACCTGTCATTGCGAGGAGCCGCAGGCGACGTGGCAATCTCTAAAAAGGATGTGAGATTGCTTCGCTTCGCTCGCAAAGACATTTTGTTAAAGCCTTTTCTGTGATATAGTTAGCGATTCTAGCCAAGGGCATTAAACTAAGGTGCGAAATTGAATCAACGGACTCAATGGAAAATCCTGCCTCCGGTGCCAGACGAATACTTAAATGCTTCTGACCTTTCCCCTCTAATTGCTCAACTTCTCTGCAACCGTGGTGTTAAGCCAGAAGAAATCGAACCTTTTTTGTCTGCTGACCGTAGGTTGGAGGGTAATCCCCTCCTCCTTCCTGATATATCGCAGGCTGTAAGCAGGGTCTATAAGGCCGTGCTTGCCCGGGAAAAGATTGCCGTCTATGGCGACTTTGATGTTGACGGCGTCACAGCCACAGTTATTCTTGCTGAGGGACTATCATGGCTTGGTGCTGAAGTTATTCCCTATATTCCTGACCGCTTCAATGAAGGCCACGGATTAAAGATTTCAGCTCTGGAGAAGCTTCATGCCCAGGGGGCTAATTTGGTCATTACTGTTGATTGTGGCGTAACTGACCTTACAGAGGTAAAACAAGCTCAAGAAATGGGAATAGATGTGATTATCACCGACCATCACATTCCATTAGGGAACCTGCCTCAAGCCGCAGCTGTGATTGACCCGAAGCGAAAGGATTCAGTGTATCCCTATCCGGATCTGGCCGGTGCTGGCGTTGCCTTCAAGTTTCTGCAAGCGCTATTTCACAAAGATAGCAGGGAGAAATGGCTAGCCAAATTTCTGGACTTAGTAGTTTTGGCCACTGTTACCGATTTAGTTACCCTCGTTGGTGAGAATCGTTACCTGGTGCAGGAAGGGCTGAGAGAGCTTAATAATAGCTCCCGCGTGGGAATTCAAGAAATGGTTAAATTGGCGAGGCTGAGGCCAGGTGAACTTGACGCTAAAGATATCTCCTGGACACTAGGGCCTCGCCTCAATGCTGCTGGCAGGATGGACAATGCCTCCACCAGCTACCAGTTGCTCACCACTCAGTCACCAGAGGAAGCTCGCCTCCTGGCCATGGAGCTAGAGGAAAAGAATGCCGAGCGGCAAAAATTAACCAAGGAAGTATTAAGCCGAGCGAGGGAGAAACTAGCCGCCAGACTACACCTGCCGGTGCTTATAGAAGGTGACGAAAGTTACTCCATCGGTGTCATCGGGCTTGTTGCTGGCAAGTTAGCAGATGAATTTTACAAGCCCGCCATTATCATCAGTTTAGGCCCTGAGCTATGTCAGGGTAGCTGTCGTAGCATAGCTGAGTTCAATATTGTGTCTGCTTTAGAAGAATGCCATGACTTGCTTACCGCTTTTGGTGGCCATCCCTTAGCCGCTGGCTTCACCGTAACGCGCCAAAATTTGGCTCAGCTAGAGGAACGGATTACCAGGCTGGCTACGGACCAATTAGGTCATCTTGACCTTCGCCCGGAAATAGTGATTGATGCCGAGCTTCCCTTATCTACTTTTAGTGGAGAGACCTTTAACCTTATGCAAAGATTGAGCCCTTTTGGTCGAGGCAACCCACAGCCGACCTTTCTCACCCGGCAGATCGAGGTAATCGAGTGTCGTAACTTCGGCAACCAGGGCGAGTGGCTGAGACTAAAACTCAAACAAGGAAACATAACATGGCAAGCTGTAGATTTTGAGTCGCAGAGAAAACGGGAGGAAATTCCATCTTACATAGATATTGTGTATAACCTGGAGAAAAGTCGCTGGAATGGAGAGGAGGTGCTGGGCCTTAATCTTCGTGACTTTGCTCCTGCTCAGCCTCGTTAGCAAGCTCGGTCACCAAAGCCTGTTTCTTGAATCGGCGCATTCTGATAATAAGCCAGGGCAAAAATACCGCCAATATTGCTAAGTCAAGAACTTGGGCTTGATAAAGAACCCCGAGCAATGGTTCGCCAATACGGAAAAACCTCACGCCAAAATCACCGGCGGCAAAAAGGCAAAAACAAAAGAACGCAAGACAGCCTTCGGGTTTAAATTTTCCCCGAAGTCGCCAGACAATAGCAAAAACTATCAGACCCCATAGTAAATGATAAATCTGAGTGGGGTAAATCGGCACCCCCAGGTATTGGCTGGAGAGGTAATACCAATCTTGAAGAGGAGTGCCGGGTGGAGGGGGAGCATAAATCACAGCCCCCGGGAAATACTGAAAAGGACTGAGCTTGCCGGAGCAGCAGCCGTTTATGGTACAAGCAATCCTGCCTATACCTAGAGCTAAAGGCATCCCAACAGCAACGGCATCGCCCATACTAAGTAGGGTGGAGAAGCGCATTCTCGTTACCCTCATGTAGATTAACGCTGCCACAATGGCGCCGATAACCATCCCGTTTTGAGCAAGGCCAGCAAAGCCGATAATCTCTCGGGGGTTCGCTACGAAATGCTCCCAGTCATAGATTACATATGCTAGCCGGGCTCCGATATAGCCGCCAATAATACCCCAGAGGAAAAGGCTGTAGATATCACGCTTGATACCCAGCCTTTTGGCTTCCTTGAGCATGATGGCTAACAGTACTAAAACCGCTACACCAATCATAATCCCATACCACCGTACCGTTAGGGAGCCAATGGTGAAGGCTACGGGGTCTATACTGATAGTGAGCATTTATCTTTTCCTTTCGGTTTAAGAGAAAATAGCATTAACAAAGATTTCAGCATCAAAGGGAGCCATGTCCTGTAATTTTTCACCAGTACCAATATAAGAAATGGGTATGTTTAACTGGTCGCAGATGGCAAATATTATGCCGCCTCTGGCTGTGCCATCCAGCTTGGCCAGGAAAATACCGGTGACGTCCACAGCTTCGGTGAAATGTTTAGCCTGAGCCAGTCCATTTTGCCCTGTGGTAGCGTCCATTACCAGCAAAACTTGATGAGGGGCTGAAGCATCGTGCTTAGCTACCACTCTCTTTATCTTCTTGAGTTCTTCCATGAGATTGAACTTGGTATGAAGGCGACCAGCAGTATCGATAATCACCGCTTGAGCATGGCGGCTATAGCCGGCCTGAACGGCATCATAAGCAACCGCTCCGGGGTCGCCACCTGGTTGATGGGCGATGACTTCGGCATCTACTTTCCCTCCCCAGTGTTTAAGCTGCTCAATAGCTGCTGCCCTGAAGGTATCTGCTGCTGCCAGGATAACTCGCTTTCCCTGCGAAGTGAAACCATAGGCCAGCTTGGCAATGCTTGTCGTCTTGCCTGAGCCATTCACCCCGACCACAAGAATGATACAAGGGGATTCTCCACTTTGCTCAGGAATCGGATTTGCTCTCTGGGGGATGCTTAATAAGCTTATCATCTCCTCTTTCAAGGCTTCCCCTATCTGAGATACCTCTGAAAGCCTGTCTGTTTTCACCCGCTGTTTGACTTTACTCAGGAGTTTGCTCGTAGTCTCTACACCAACATCAGCCGAGACAAGCAACTCCTCCAATTCCTCCCAAACCTCATCCCCGAAAGTGTCCCGGTTAAAAATATTAGCTATCTTGCCAAACCAGGTTTCCTTGCCTCTTTTTACTCCTGGTTCAGTCTTTTTTAACAAATCGAACAAGCTGCCTCCGTAATCGAGGGTACCCGTATATAATAGCACAGGTGTAGACGGCTTTTTAGCTGGCGGGTTTTTGTCTTTCTGGCAAAGGTAATTCCGGCTCCTTCCCCAGGAATAAAAGGGGATATACGATGTCGCTCAGGCAGCAAGGAATCCAGACTGCCAGAAATAAAATCAAGAAGATAAATGGAAGCAAAGGAATCCAATCAGCAGCTATTCCAAATGCCATGATGTAGAATAAGGATGCCCAGGTACTTAACAATACGTGTCCAAAGTGTGGGATTCTGGTTGTTTGCCTCCAATAGCCGATTCCAATGCCAGCCAGCGCAAAGAGATTTATCCACCAGTGCTCTATAAACGGCACATGGGGTTTTCCCATTTCGATCTGGAGTAAGGTTCCGCCTAGATGAGGAATTAGAGCATCGCTTATCGTGGCTATACCGATCGAGCCTGTCCAGCCAATCAAAATCACAGCCCAGACCTTGCCTTTCTTGTATTTCATGTACATAGCAGTGGTTACAAGTGCGCTCAATAACACATGGATTGGGTGTAAGGTGTGAAAAATAGTGTCAGAAATATGGTGAGGAACGTTGCATAAAACCACTATAACCATGACGATAATGCCCGTGAGAGCGCCAAGGGCTGTGAAAGGGATATGCTCTTTGAGTTCTTTTGTTATTCGCCTGACCATTTCTTATTTTGCTAATGGGGCTATTTTCTATAACACCGGGAGCAGAATCCAGAGAATTCGGAAAGATGATGTTCGGTATGAAAGCCAAAATTCCAGGCGAAGTCGTTTTCCTCTTGACACAATTCTTTGTCAGCAAATTCTCGAATGGCTCCGCAGTGCTGGCAGACCATGAAGCGGTGGCAGCCTTCTATAGCATCTAAGCTACACTTCACAAATCCACCGCTGGATAGCATTTTGTGAGCTAGATTGAGGCTGCAAAACAAATCGAGTATGCGATAGATGGTAACGTGGTTTAGATATTTGCCTCTGGCGCGCAAAATCCCCTGTATATCGTAAGGGGAAAGCGGTTTTTCAATTTCTTCGAGCACCTTGAGCACCAGTTTCCGTGGCCTGGTCGCCTTGTGTCCCTGAGCTTGCAAAGTTCGAATTGAGTCTCGAACCATGGCAGTATTATACCTGAAGAGAAGACTAAATGCAACAATATTGCAATTAGCTATTAAGAATAATCGCCCAGCTATCCTGGTCATTTCCCTCAAGCCACGAGCTCTTCAAGCAATACTATCGCCGCTTCCTTATCCAGGGGCTGATTATTGTTGCCGCACTTGGGCGATTGCACGCAGGAGGGACAGCCGTCGGTGCAGGGACATGCCTCCACAGTTTTCAAAGTAGCCTGCCAGAGCTCGGTTATCATCTCAAATCCTTTTTCGGCAATGCCGATGCCTCCGGGGTGGGCATCGTAAATAAAAATCTGCGCCTTGCCGGTGTCGGGGTGAAAAGGAGTGGAAACGCCGCCAATGTCATTTCGGTCACAAAGGGCAAATAATGGAAGTATGCCAATGGCAGCGTGTTCACAAGCATGTAAACCGCCGTGGAAGTCAAGCCCGGCATCGGCTATTCTATCAATCGCCTTCTGAGGCAAATCAAACCACAGGGCCTTGGTGGGAAAGTTTTGTGGTGGCAAATCAAGAGGCTCCTCCCCAATGACCTCTTCCGTGAACTGCCTCTTCTTTTTAAAGCCGACTACCGTGGTAGTGACGTCAACATCTCCGAAGTAGACCTTTACCCTATGGCAGTCCTTTTCTTCGGTCAGGCTTGTGACCCGGATGTCGGTTATTTCCATGGTCTGGGTGTAGTAATCCGTGGAGCGTGGTTCTGCCCAGGCAATGTGCCGGGCTAAATCGAGTTCCCTGATAAGATAAGATTCACCCTGGTGGAGATAGATAGCGCCGGGGTGTATTTGAAAAAAGGCAACGCTAGCTTCTACTGTCTCTAACAAGCAACCCTCCCGACCATCGATGACAGCATAATTTTGCCCTGATGTTGCCCTTATATTTATATCCTGAGCGGGATAGAAGATAGAAGGAGCGGGGTGCCATCTCTCATCGTGTTTTCTTAACCTGTTTTCTTGTTCCAACTCAGTTAGCATAGTGCCAGTGTTGGACCCGAAGAATTTCTTATCCTTATCTTCCAGAGGTTTTTCCCAGGCAGCGCAGAGGAGATGAGGCTTCAGGATATAAGGATTGCCAGGATTGATTATGGCATTGTCAAAATTCTTGCTGAAAAAGAAATCTGGATTGCGCATCAGGTATTGGTCGAGCGGATTTTCCTGGGCGATAAGAAAGCTCAAAGAGCTATGGGTACTTCGTCCGCTACGTCCTGCCTGTTGCCAGGCACTGGCAATGCTTCCGGGATAACCGGTAAGCACTGTCGCGTCCAAGTCGCCGATATTTATTCCCAGCTCCAGGGCTGTTGTTGCGACCAGCCCGAGAAGCTCACCGTCAAAGAATTGATGCTCAATGCGGCGTCTGTCTTCGGGAAGGTACCCTGCCCGGTAAGGGCTGATTCTATCCCTCAGGGAGGGGGGTAGCTGGTCTCGGGTATAAATGTAAATAAGCTCAGTCAGTTTACGAGTGCGGGCAAATATCAGACCGCGGATACCTTTCTGAACAAGCTCTCCAAGAAGAAAAGCCGCCTCACTGTTGGAACTGCGTCGGCTGGTCTTGGCTTCATCAATGAAAGGTGGATTCCAAAAGGTGAAGTATTTTTCGCCATGTGGTGAGCCATCTTCAACAATGGACTCGAAAGGCAAGCCGACGATATTTTGAGCATGCTCCTCGGGATTGGCGATAGTGGCCGAGCAGCAAATAAACTGGGGGCTGGAGCCATAAGAAGCACAAAGCCGCCGCAATCTTCGCAGGACATTGGCCACGTGAGAGCCGAAAACGCCTCGATAAATATGGGTCTCATCTATCACTACATATTTGAGATTGCGAAACAATCTAGACCACGATTGGTGATTAGGCAAAATGCCCAAATGGAGCATATCCGGGTTAGTGAGCACTATTCTTGCCTGTTTTCTTATTCCCGCCCTTTCGCTCTGCGGTGTATCACCGTCAAAAGTAGCTACTGCTCCCGGGAGTAGAAGTTGGGGAAGGTCCTTCGCTCCGCTCAGGATTTGCTTCAGGCTACGTAGCTGGTCCTGGGCTAGAGCTTTCGTGGGGAAGATATAAAGAGCACGGCTGTCCTTATCATGTAAAAGCGCATCAAGGGTAGCTAAGTGATAGCACAGGGTCTTGCCACTGGCACTGGGTGTGGCTATCATCACATTTTTCCCGGCCAAGATGGCATTCAAGGCCTTTGCCTGGTGGCTGTAAAGGGCTGGTATGCCCAGGGATTCCAGAGATGCTTGAAGGCTGGGATGGAGGGGGTTGTCTAGAGTGCCAAACATAGCGCCCTGTGAGGGAATGCGTTCAATATGGACGACCTGCTGGCGATAATCAGGCAGACTAACAAGGTGGTGGAGGAAGACAGCAGCATCCATCAGGGGAAGGTTTCTATTTCCGAACTCAATAACTCTACATCGGGGTAGTTCTGGACAATGAACTTTACGACATTGGAGAGAATTTCATCGGCATGTCTTCTGTGGTTGCTAACGCAGGCTATGCCCAAAGTAGCTAATTGCCATAAATTCTGATTATCTACCTCAGCTACGGAAACCTTATACCTATTTTGTAGCCGGGTGATAATAGATTTAATTACCTGTCTCTTACCTTTAAGTGACTGGTTCTCAGGGAGACGAAGCTCAATTTGGCACACACTGACGTGCATTGTTTGTTCCTTTTCCTTACTTCCCTCCCTTCGGGGGAGAGCTTAAATGGGAGTTATAATCCTTTTCTAACAATATAAACGATGAGATCAGCAAGACGACAGCTATAGCCCCACTCGTTGTCATACCAGGCTAACACCTTTATCAGGTTGTCATCAATGACCATAGTGCTTAAGGCATCGAAAATAGCACTGGCTGGATTGCCCTTAAAATCCGAGCTCACCAGTGGCTCGTCACAATATTCCAGGATTCCCTTAAGCTCTCCGTCAGCAGCCTTACGAAAGGCAGCGTTAACTTCTTCAGCGCTTACCTTTGTATTCAGGTCAGCGACAAAATCAACGACAGACACCACTGAAGTGGGCACCCTCAGGGCAATACCATGTAACTTCCCCTGAAGTTCCGGAATGACTACGCCCACAACACGAGCTGCACCAGTAGTAGTTGGGATGATATTGGTTGCAGCGGCTCTCGCTCGGCGTAGGTCGCGGTGAAACACATCCAGTATCTTTTGATCGTTAGTATAAGCATGGACGGTAGTCATTAACCCGTGAACAATGCCAAATTTTTGATGAAGGACTTTAATTACAGGGGCAATGCAATTAGTGGTGCAGGAGCCGTTGGATATAATGCGGTGCTTAGCCGGGTCATATTGCCCTTCATTGACACCAAGGATAATAGATATATCCTCTTCTTGAGCCGGTGCTGAAATAATTACTTTCTTAATACCGCCCTGAAGATGAGCAGCAGCCTTGCTCGCGTGGGTGAAAAGCCCTGTAGATTCAATCACAATATCCACCTCATAGTCTCGCCAGGGAATTTTCCCAGGGTCACGCTCAGCTAAGACCTTTATTTCCCTCCCGTCAACTACAATGCAATCGTCTTTAGCTTCCACCTTACCGGGATAGATGCCATAATTACTGTCATACTTAAAAAGATGGGCATTGGTTTTAGCATCGGTAAGGTCATTCACCGCCGCCACCTCCACCTTATCGCCACAACGCTGGATAATTGCCTTCAGAGCTAACCTGCCAATACGCCCGAAGCCGTTGATTCCTACTTTTGTTGCCATTTTTGTCTTCTCCTTTCCATTTAATTTGCACCCTCACCTTATTCCTCTCCCTTCAAGGGAGAGGCTAGGTGAGGTCTAGTCTTTAGCTAAATATAAAGAAGCACCATCCATATCAACATTGCCCACCCTGTCTTCCTCCATCAAGAGCTTAAGATGAGCAATGGTCTCGGTAACAGCCATTCGCCTGTCCCAGACTGACAAATCCTGAAAGGCAATGCCTCCCTCGTTGACCATCCAGGGGATTTGCTGAGCTATCTCGTAGGCTGTCTTTAAGCCGCTGTTTAGAGACCGCATGATGGCTCTCTTCCTTTCCTCGTGATGCTGGAGTATCCTTTCTATTCTCAGCCCTAAGGCATTGAACACCGGCCCGTGTCCCGGGAGGATAAAATTAACCTTAAGGCGCTCTAGTTTTTCAAGTGAAGAAATATAGTCGCCCAGGGGGTTATCGCCAGATTGGGGATTGAAGCCAACGTGGGGAACGGTATCATACAAGACATGGTCGCCGGTGAGAATAAACTTCCTCTCTCGTTCATAAAGGCAGACATGGCCTGGCGAGTGCCCCGGCGTCCATAACACCTCAAATTCGAAAGAGTCGTTAGAAATTGTGTCGCCATCCTCTAACTTTACTTCAGGTAAATCCGGGGTGACATATTTATTCATCCATAACGAAGCCTCTTTCAACTGAGGCAATTCGTCCTCAGGAGCACCGTTCTGCCGAAGCAGCTCTTCAGTCTTTTTAATCAGGTCATCAAAATCTTTATATCTGGGAAAGATAAAACCCGCATCAATCCTGTGAATAGCTACTTGGGCCCCGCAGATTTGTTTTATCTTGGTTGATAACCCATAATGGTCGGGGTGTATATGTGTGATAACCACTTTTTTGATGTCTCGAAGTTTGAGGTTTGCCGCTTTTATCCCTTCCTGGAGAGCCCAGAGGGATTCTTGGCTATCCCAGCCGCTATCAACCAGTATATGACCATCACTGCCTTCAATTACATAAACATTGGTATACCATGATGCACTTTCAGGAGCAGGAGTTTTTATTTGGTGAACACCGTTTAATATCTCCATTATTTCATCCTCTCCAAATTATATAACGCCCTTTTGCCAGGGTATTGTGCAGCTTCTCCTAATTCCTCCTCTATCCTGAGGAGGCGATTGTACTTAGCCAATCTCTCGCTGCGACAAGGGGCACCAGCTTTAATGAATCCGGCATTGCTAGCTACCGCTAGGTCGGCAATAGTAGTATCCTCGGTCTCACCAGACCTGTGGCTGATAATGGTTGTCCACCCAGCCTGCTGTGCTCTTTTGATAACAGCCAGGGTTTCACTGAGCGTGCCTATCTGATTTGGCTTAATGAGGATTGAATTGGAGGCCTTTTGGGCAATGCCCTTTTCCAGGCGCTCCATGTTGGTAGCATAAAGGTCATCGCCCACAAGTTGAATCTGCTTTCCTAGTTGAGCAGTGAGCAACGACCAGCTTGCCCAATCATCCTCAGCCAGCCCATCCTCAATGCTGATGACAGGGTAATCCGAGGCTAACTTGACATAATAGTTAATCATTTCTGTGGAACCGAAGGTAACACCTTCTTGAGGGAGGACATATTTCCCATGAGCACTGTGATGCTTCCCTCCCTGGTAGAAAGTGCTGGCGGCTGGGTCCAGGGCGATAAATGAGTCCTGGCCAGCTTTATAGCCAGCCATGTCGATGGCTGCTAATATCAGCTCCAGCGCATCTTTATTAGAAGGGAGTCGAGGAGCAAAGCCACCTTCGTCTCCCACATTGGTGCTTAATCCCTTATCTTCAAGCACTTTACGCAGGGAATGATATACTTCGCTGCTTATTTGCAGGGCTTTATTGAAGTTGGCAGCGCCCACTGGCATTATCATAAATTCCTGAAAATCGGTAGAGCCTCGGGCATGCTTACCCCCATTTAGAATATTTAACATAGGGACAGGCAATAGGTTAGCTCTTGCCCCTCCTAAATAGCGGTATAAAGGAATACCCCGGAAGCTAGCTCCGGCCTTGGCTACGGCAAGAGATGTCGCCAGTAGGGCATTAGCCCCAAGCCGGGCTTTATTAGCAGTGCCATCAAGTTCAGTTAGTCGCTGGTCAATAGCTGCCTGCTCTAAAGCGGACATACCCACAATTGCTGAGGCGATTTCAGTATTGACGTGTTCTATGGCTTTTAGAACGCCGAGCCCCCCATATCTACTTTTATCACCATCCCGAAGCTCCACAGCCTCATATTTCCCGGTGCTCGCTCCTGAGGGGACAGAGGCGACACCCGCCGTGCCATCAACCAATACCACCTCCACCTCTATGGTAGGATTGCCCCGCGAGTCGAGAATCTCTCTGGCTTTTACACTTTCGATACTTGCCATTTCCAATTTCATTACAATATTGACTCATCCTCTGCTATGGCAAGCCCCATTTCCTCTCCCTTGATGGGAGAGGATGAAGGTGAGGGTGAAAAGGGTGAAGCAATCCCATGAACTTTGTGCTTCCTAGCTAAAGCAACGGCTTTATCCACTGCCTCTGTAGCACTCTGAACTCTGATTATGGAATCATCCTCTCGCCCGTTGCGTGACAGTGACCAGGTATTCAAGCCGATGACTGGGATATTACTCTTCAGAGCATAAGCAATTTCGCTTAGCGTTCCATAGCTTCCGCCAATGGCAATTACAGCCTGAGCTGACTTTACCACCACTACATTTCTGGCCTCGCCTAGGCCAGTAACCACGGGAATATCTACCCAGGGGTTAGCCATGTTTGAATTTTCCCCGGGCAAAATACCCACGGTCAAGCCACCTTCTGACTTGGCTCCGCGACAAACAGCTTCCATCACGCCGGTCAAGCCACCGCATACTATATTGGCACCTTGCTGGGCTAGCAGTTCACCAACACTTTCAGCCAGCTTAGCTTCCTCTGCGGAGCAAGAGGAAGCCCCGATGACGGCGATAATCATTTTGTAGCTTAGTATACTATATTATCACACAGCCTGAGTCTCAGCGAATTGCATTGTAGCACGATTTCATCCCGCAGAGGAAAACACGAAACCTGTCCTGGATTATTGAACAAAACGTCATATTGTTACTTTTTACGAGACAAGGCTTGGTATTGTGGTTTCAAAGGGCTTTACCGTTATTAATTTGTCAGGGTTGAGGTTTTGGCTCCTGTCTCAGTGACAGGCGTAGAAGATGGACCGCTACTACTTCCACCCAGATTATCACATTTGTCACTATAATTCGCTCATACAAACCAAACCAGCCTGTCTGCTCAGTAAAGAACGCCCCTATTATCAGGCCGAAAGCTAAAACAGCGGCAACAAGCGTGTAGACAAAAATGTTTTTCCAATTTGGGGTGCTCTTGAGGCTGGGTGCGAGCGATAAAATAGCTATAGGGAATAACAAGCCAAGACTATAAGATGCTACCGTATGGATTATTCCTGCAATAGTACGCGGATCTCCAGGGGCATCCATTCGGAAAGCAGCAATCATCAGCAGCCCGAATCCACAAAGAGCAAGGATTCCGATGCCGGCATGGAAGCCCCGTGCTCTACGAATATTGAAAAAGAGTCCGGCTACAAAGATCTCCAACAGCAAGCCCATAGCCAAAAAACAGATCGATTGTAGCCAGCCTATGCGAGTCAACGCCAGACTGCTGATTGAATCGCGGACCGGGCTGTAACCGGGAGTAGATAAAGACGCTGCGATGTCCCCGACAACCACCACAATGGGTCCCACGATACCGACTAGAGCTGGGACAGTGTTAATGTACAGACGTTTATTAGAGATAGACATTAGCCTTTATGTACCGAGCATGCTCGCTATTGGCTCTTCGCTGTTTGTAGTGGGTAATTCATGTAATCAGCGACTCTGTGCATAATATTTCCTTTCATTATTATATTATAGTCCAACATATTTATGCGAAGCACACACTCCGCTATATTGTTACGCCAGAGGTAACATAGCAAGCTTTCATTTCCTATTACTACCTCTTCCTAGTACTCGCCCTCGAAGATTTGGGTTATATATAAGTATTCTCCCCCCTCCGAAAATGAAACTCCCACACCTGTCTTAGTGTAACGAGGTTCTAGTATGTTTTCCCTGTGTCCAGAACTACTCATCCAAGCTGAGACTGCCCACTCACATACTTCTTGTAGAGAAAGATAAGGACCTGGAATCACCCGTCTGGTAGGCATCATTGCTATATTTTCTCCTCGTATAGTCCCGGGAGGCTGGCCATAGCTAAAACTCCTTTCCCCTGGATATCTGTCATGGCTGAAAAAATTGTTCTCAACCATGCTAGTACTATGCTCCCTGGCTAGACTGGTTAAGAGAGGGTCTTCGCTAAGAGTAGGTAGGCTAAACTGTTGTCTTTCGTCATTGACCAGTACAATTATTAGTTCCTCAGCTTCGGCCTCAGTATAGCTTATCCCAGGAGGGCTTGATGGGTCCTCCGAAAAGCTAGCCCGTATCGAGTAGCTGTCGTCCATGGTGATGGTGGTTGAGGCAGCGTTGACATTGGCAATGGTGCCCACATTCCCGGTCCAGTTGACAAACTGGTAGCCACTAGCTGGGGTCGCCGCAAGGCTAACCACCGTGCCAGCGTCATATGTGAAAGCCCCTTCACCGGGTAGTGTGACCGAACCTCCGGCAGTGCTGGAGATGGTCAGGCTGTACTGACCGGCCGGAATCGCCTCGAAGTTAGCCGTTATCGAATAGCTGTCGTTCATGGTGATGGTGGTTGAGGCAGCGTTCACATTGGCAATGGTGCCCACATTGCCAGTCCAGTTGACAAACTGGTAGCCACTAGCTGGGGTCGCCGCAAGGCTAACCACCGTGCCAGCGTCATATGTGAAAGCCCCTTCACCGGGTAGTGTGACCGAACCTCCGGCGGTGCTGGAGATGGTCAGGCTGTACTGACCGGCCGGAATCGCCTCGAAGTTAGCCGTTATCAAGTAGCTGTCGTTCATGGTGATGGTGGTTATGGCAGCGTTGACATTGGCAATGGTGCCCACATCGCCAGTCCAGTTGACAAACTGGTAGCCACTAGCTGGGGTCGCCGCCAGGCTAGCCACGGTGCCAGCGTCATATGTGAAAGCCCCCTCACCGGGTAGTGTGACCGAGCCACCGGCGGTGCTGGCGATAGTAAGGTCGTACTCCGGTATCTCTTCAAAGTTAGCGGTGATGGAGTAGCTGTCGTTCATAGTGATGGTGGTTATGGCAGCGTTGACATTGGCAATGGTGCCCACATCGCCAGTCCAGTTGACAAACTGATAGCCACTAGCTGGGGTCGCCACCAGGATGACCACCACGCCCACATCGCAGCTAAAGGCCCCTTCGCCCGGCGTAGTGACCGAACCTCCGGCGGTGCTGGAGATGGTCAGGCCGTACTGAATCGATGGCACAAACTCATCGCCAGTAAGCACGTTGCCTGCTGTCAGGGTGTAGTCAATAGTATTGTCTCCGTCCTCATTAACTTGGACAGTCACTCCCTTCTCTTCCTGTGCAAGGGCATCCCAGTCGATAGTGTAGTGGTGGACAGCCCCAGATGCTACAGGAATAGCAGTGGCAATAAAGATGGTAGCTTCATCGTCTTCAATGGAAGCTATGTCTAATCCATAGATTCCTTCCCCGACACCTGCTATTTCATATCTATAGGAACCCAAGGGGAGCAATATTGTAACAGTGTGGTCATGGTAATCCGAATAGGGTATTTCATTTTTCACATCTCCATCCACCAAGCCTGTGACTCGTTCTTGAGGATCATAAACCCTCAACTCGGCAGGGCTGCAAAGCCTTGCTACAATCTGGCCAGTATGCGCAGGGGCAATCGCAACGCCACTATAGTAATGCTTCAAAATGTTTACGTAGCTAAAGCCTTGCTCCGCCATAACCTTGGCACCATATTGACACATGCCTACGCCGTGACTATTATGGTTTGTCCATCCATATGCGTCGGCACAGCCACAAGACACGCCTCTAAGATATGGTACATAATCCCACCCATTATAGTCTTCGCTATTGCGAGTGTGACCGTTGCAATGACTAAAAAACAATGCTTCTCTGATAATTGTGCCATTGTAGGTAATAACCTCATTGCATGTAGATGTAACTGAGTCTACAATTGTCGAATCATATGGTGGGCCTTTCCATGCTTGACAGCAATTGTGGTCCGTGCATACGTCTACATTACAGTGGTCATGGTGTGTGTTTTTCACTGCAAATGTCCGAGCAGCCACAGCTTGAGCTTTTAGCGCCTCTATAGGCCAGCCTGAACTCATTTCGGCTGCAACCACTCCTTTTACGTATTCATCCAAATTCATTATCTCAACTGAGCCATCATCCATCAGGACCTTGATTGTGGATGGAACATATATTATGGAATATACGCCTATCTCATAAGTCTCAAAATTGGCGGTGATGGAGTACCAGTCCTCCATGGTGATGGTGGTTGAGGCGTCATGAACATCAGCGATGGTGCCCACATCACCAGTCCAGTTGATAAACTGGTAGCCCTCCTCAGCCTCGGCCAAAAGGTTGACCACTCCACCTTCGTCATAAGTAAAAGTCCCCTCTCCGGGGGTGGTTACCGACCCTCCAGCGGTACTGGCGATAGTGAGGTCGCACTTAACACTAACACAGCCTACCATTCCCGCAATTAGCGCTGCCACAATCAAGAAACTGCTAATTCTTTTCACGTGTATCCCCTTCGAAGTGCCATTGTATCAGTGCCGAAGGAAGTGTCAATGACCCTTTCGTACGGCGTCCAAGACATACTATAGAGTTAAGGAGTCACACTCCGCTAGATTGTGACTTACTGATCGAAACAAGCAAATGTTCCCCAATAAAAGACTCTTTAGTTATGTCTGATAACCTAGCAGGTATATGGCTAATCCTCCGGGCTGGGGCAAGATTGGCAAAAATAAAAAAGCCCACTACCGTTAAGTAGAGGGCTGACAGTTGCCGGACAGGGTGAGGTTTGTCAATCCTACGGGCTCATGCAGTTACCTCCAACCTGATTGCCTGCTCATCATCAACAATCAGTATGTTTTCTTGCTTTGCCACTATTTTTCTAGCTGCTTTAGAGCTTCTTCCACTATCGCTATTAGCTCGTCGGGGGTAAATGGTTTGGGTAAAAATGGCCTACCACTTTGCTCTATAAAAGCCATGGTTTTCTCGTCTAGCACACTCCCTGTAGTGAATATTACCTGGTTTGCCACCTGCGGATATTTTTTTTGCAGCCATTGGTATAGTTCTGTACCATTCATTTTCGGCGTCCTGATATCAATCAGACAAATGTGATATTGCCTCTCCTCTATCATATCCTGAGCTAACTTCCCATTTACGGCAATGTCCACCTCAAATCCCTCCCTAGTAAGGACTCTTTGGCACATATTGCCAATCGATGGTTCGTCCTCGACTATCAAGATTCTCTTCGTGGTGCGGTCAAGAGTATTTATTGTACGCTTCCTTTAATCAGCGACTCTACGAATAATATTTCTTTTCATTATTATAGCAAACATATTTAGGCCGTCAAGTGGCTAGTTGAACTTGCTCATGGCTGTCTCTATCCCCTGGGTAAGAAAACAATCAATGGCTTCAGATACCGTGGCAATTACAGGCTTAATTATTGCTTCTTCCTGAGGAGAGAAATCGCTGAGCACATAATTGACTATAGCATCCTCGCTCATGGATTGCTCCTCCGCCTGAGGCCGCCCAATCCCCACCCTGATTCGGGGGAAGTCCTCGCCTCCCAGGGCGGAAATAATAGAATTCATGCCCTTGTGTCCTCCCGAGCCTCCGCTCTGCCGGAGGCGAATTTTACCCAGGGGCAAATCGAGGTCATCGTATATTACCAGGAGGTCGCTCAAAGGAATGTCATGCTTATGCAACAGGCAAGCCACAGGGTTGCCGCTGAGATTCACAAATGTCCTGGGCTTGGCCAGCAGCAACTTCTCACCCCCTACTTCAGCAAGGACTACTTTAGCCCGGCATTGCCTGTGGTCAAAGCGAATAGAATGAAGCCTGGCGAAGTAATTCAGGCACCGGAAGCCAGCATTATGGCGATTATGGGCATAAGTCTTGCTCGGATTGCCTAAACCAACGATGAGTTTCATTGACTTAGAGTTAAGAGAGTTTCTATGATTTGCCTCCAGCCTTATCCAGGAAATCGAGGAACTTGGCTTCGTTGAGCGTCTTAACCCCCAACTTCTTTGCTTTAGCCAGCTTGGAGCCAGTATCGGCGCCCACCACCACGTAAGAAGTCTTTTTGGTGACATCTGAGCCCACCTTGCCACCAAGAGCCTTTATTTTCGCTTCTGCTTCTGAGCGGGGGAAGGATTCCAGCTTCCCGGTTAAAACAAATTCCAGTCCGGCTAAAGGTAACTCCTCAGGCTTGACGGCTTTAGCCTTTCTCTTCCCCAACCCTTGCCCTACCTCCTTTTCCCGCAGCTTCTCAATAATGCGTTTATTTCCTTCCTGTCTGAAAAAGGCAACGATACTTTCAGCTATCTTGGGACCGATTGAGGAAAGGTCTGAAAGCTCTTCCTGCTTGGCTTTAGCTAGATCGTCTATGCTATTGAAGTTCTCTGCCAGCAGTTCGGCGTATTGCTCCCCGACATGCAGGATTCCTAAAGCAAAAATAACCCGGGCTAAGGGTCTGTCCTTGCTTTTTTCGATGGAATTAAGCACATTGGAGACACTTTTGTCTGCCATTCTTTCCAGACCGAGAAGTTGCTCTTTGGTGAGGTAGTATAAATCGGCAGCATCCTTGACCAAGCCGGCCTCGAACAAAGCCTGACATAGCTTTTCACCTACGCCATCTATATCCATTGCCCCGCGGCTGACAAAGTGTTTGATTCTCTCCAGGGCTTGAGAGGGGCAGGCAGTATTGGTGCAGCGATGCATAGCCTCACCTTCGGGCTTTATCACCTCGCTTCCACACACAGGGCAGCGACTGGGCATAGAGAAAACTTTCTCCTTGCCAGTACGGCGGCTAACGATAGGTTCTACGATCTCGGGTATAACTTCGCCAGCCCGCTGCACAACAACCCAGTCTCCAATCCTGATGTCTTTGCGGTGAATGTCTTCTTCATTATGCAGCGCTGCTGAACTGATAACTACACCACCTACCCGAACTGGCTCTAAAATAGCGTAGGGGTTAAGGCTTCCTGTCCTACCAACATTTATGCCAATGTCAATAAGACGCGTGACGCCTTGGATGGCGGGAAACTTATAAGCAATAGCCCATCTTGGCTCGTGAGTCACAGTGCCCAGCTCTTGCTGGAGGGCAATAGAATTGACTTTTACCACTATGCCATCAGCTTCGTAGGGAAACTTTTCTCGGCTTTCTATCCAGCTCTGATAATATTTCTCCGTTTCATAGAGGGAACGGCATAGAGCAATATTGGGGTTTATCTTGAAGCCCAAGGACTTGAGGTATTGCATGATTTTCCAGTGAGTGTCGGGTATCGCCCTGCCTTCAGCCCAACCTAATCCATAAATGAATATGTCGAGAGGACGTTGAGCGGTAATACTGGAATCGAGCTGCCTTACCGAGCCGGCAGCGGCATTCCTGGGATTGGCAAAAAGCGGCAGCCCTTCTTTGGCTCTCTCCGCGTTAAGCTTTTTAAAACCAGCCTTAGGAAGATAAACTTCGCCTCGGACTTCAAATCTGGGCGGCGCCTCTCTGGGTACGGAAAGGGGAATACTTCTGATGGTTCTCAAGTTCTGGGTGATATCCTCACCTCGGTAGCCATCCCCCCGAGTTGCTCCTGTGACGAGCAAGTCATCAACATAAGTCAAGGCTACTGCCAGCCCATCAATTTTGGGCTCGCAAACAAGGTCAAACTGGCGCCTGCCTAAAAGTTTGCTTACTCTTTTATGCCAGGCTACCAGTTCTTCGTAAGAAAAAGCGTTGCTCAGGCTCAACAAGGGCTGGGGATGTTCGACAACTCCGAACGCTTCTACAGGAGGCGCCCCAATCCTTTGCGTTGGAGAGTCAGGGGTAACAAGCTCAGGATGCTCAACTTCAAGCTTACTGAGCTCCCTCATCAGCTCGTCGTACTCGGCATCGCTGATTTCGGGGCTATCCAGCACGTAGTAGCGGTAATTATGGTGATTAATTACCTCCCGTAGCTCTTCTATCCTCCGCTTGACCTTATTTATGTCCCCCATAAAGCTAATCCCTATTTATAGTATAGCAAAACTACAAGGTTATAATAATTCACCTTTTATTAATTTCCGCATATTTGCTACAATTAAGACAATGAAACCGGTTGTAATTAGATTCTTCGCTCCAGTGATTGATGCCACTGTCAATGCTCTGATGAGTGCCGTCGACCAGAAAATGAAGCAAGGGACAAAAGAGTTCATCATGCTTATCTCTTCGCCTGGCGGCTCTGTTATCCATGGTTTAAGCGCATATAATTATTTGAAGGGATTACCTGCTTCCATAACTACACACAATTTCGGCAGCGTGGACTCAATAGGCATTGTCATATACTGTGCCGGTTCAAGAAGGCTATCAGTACCCCAAGCGAGATTTTTGTTTCACGGCGTTAGTGCGCAGTTTAGGGGGGAGCAGAATTTAGAAGAGAAACTGCTGGAGGAAAGGTTAAAGGGATTGAGAATTGATATGGAGAATATTGCCAAGGTAATCGCAGCCAATACCGGTAAAAGCGCCGAAGATATTACCGATGCCATGATTGAGAGGACAACTTTGAATCCAGAGGAGGCGCAGTCTTGGGGCCTGGTACACGAAATTAAGTCAGAGCTATTTGAAGCAGGAAGCGAAGTAATTGCCATACAGTTTCAGCAACAACCACAACCGCCGCGGAAGCCGTAACATTGCCCAGCAGTGTGTACCCCGCTATGCCCTGTTTTAAACAAGCACCGAACAGTTATTTGGCAGGAAGTTGGCTATTGGAATGCTATTTATTATATTAGCAGGTGTTGACTTTAGCCCTTCAATAGATAAAATCGTGGTCAACCAAATATGAAGTTGGTAAGGAGGTGAGTATGTCAAAGCATATTTATAGAGGTCTGGCTGCCATTCTTATAATTACATTATTAATGATATTGGCTGCAGTACCCGTTCTGGCATTTGATGCTCGCAGTGGAATGGATGTCACCGTCGCTAGTGGAGAGGTAGTGGATGATGACCTTTATGTGGCTGCCGAGACCATTATTATTGATGGCATCGTTAACGGCGACCTTTGGGCTGCTGGTAATACGATCACCGTTAATGGCATAGTTAATGGCAGCGTCATGGCTGCTGGCAGGATAGTTAATATCAACGGTGATATTACGCACGCTGTGCGGGCAGTGGGTGAAACCATCAACATTAATGGCGATGTTGGCGGCGATGTGATAGCTGGTTGTGGAAAGGTGAATATAGCCAGCACAGCCAGAATTGGTGGCGACCTTCTTTTTGGAGCTGATATTGCCCGCATTGATGGACCTATTGAGGGTAACATCAAAGGTGGCGGAAGCGAAGTCACCATAAGCAACGGGGTAAACGGAAATGTTGAACTCGAAGTCGAGAGCCTAACCATATTGTCTACAGCGAATATCGGGGGTGACCTAAACTATACCAGTGAAGAGGAAGCCGATATTCAATCAGGTGCCCAAATCGCCGGCGCCACTACCCATAAGCTGCCCGAAGTGAAGAAAGAGCGTGCTAAGGTCTTCCCCTTCGTCCTATTCTCTGGCGCGCTGGGCAAGGTGATGAGCTTCTTAATGGCTTTGGTAACAGGGCTAGTTATCATTCTCCTGGCTCCGAGGCGATTGACGTCTATCGCTGAGGCTATACGAAGTAGGCCTGGGCCAAGCGCTGGCTGGGGAGCTCTCATCGTGTTTGTTGCCCCTATCGCTGCCGTATTAGTGTGCTTCACCATCATAGGTATACCTGTGGGATTGATTACCCTGGCTCTCTATGGGATAGCTCTTTACGTTGCTCAAATCCCTGTGGGCTTATTTATCGGGCGCTGGATTATTGGCCGCTTCAGAGTTGTGGAAGGCAAAGCTATCATGGTTGGAGCCTTGGCTATAGGTCTCGCCATTCTCAAGCTCTTAAGCCTAATCCCCTACTTCGGCGTCGTCGTTGGAGTGGCCGTCGTCATCTTTGGTTTAGGAGCAGTAGTGGCAGCAAAAAGGAAGCGGCGGGCCGAGGCGAAGGAAGCAGCTTCAGCCTAGCTATAAAATTTGAAAAGAGCCGACTAAACTCTGCCCAACAGTATGCGCTAACTGGAACTTAGGTTCTTTGCCCCATCTTGCTACGCAAGATTTCAAATAAACGTAAACCATTATGGCACGTTGACAAATAGGAAGGCATGGAAATGATTCGTAGCCTATTGCCTTCAGATTTCGATGCTATACTCAAGGTCATAAATGATGCTGCGCAAGCTTACAAAGGAGTAATCCCGGATGATAGATGGAAGGAACCATATATGCCAGCCGGCGAATTAAAAGAAGAAATTGAAGCTGGCGTACGATTTTTTGGGTGGGTGGAAGGCGGGCATTTGCGCGGAGTGGCAGGAATTCAAGCTCTTGATACCACCTTGATCAGGCATGCTTATGTGCTTCCAGGATGCCAGAGAAGGGGAATTGGCACGAGGCTACTTGAATATCTCATGGACTCGGCTGAGACTTCGGAAATTCTGGTAGGGACTTGGGCTGATGCCACCTGGGCTATTCGATTCTACGAGAAACATGGTTTCAAACTGGTGTCGTCCAGGGAAAAGGATAGGCTCTTGCGGACATATTGGAACATCCCCGAGAGGCAGATTGAAACCTCAGTGGTACTGAGGACAATCTCCTCTTTCTAGTTAATGGAGTGACCTCCTAATGTGTCAATAGCTCGTATTCACCCAACAAGTTAGCGATACCTCGGTTTCTCCTCATTGCGAAGCAATCTTGTTTTGATCCTCCCCACAGCCACCATAGCAGGGGCTTGCCATATACCTCTTATTGCGATATACTTTATCACGATATACTTTCACAAGGATTTTCCGGAGGCAAAGATGAGTATTAAAGAGGCTCTAGAAAATACTGCTAGGGAAATACCACATAAAGAAGCCATTGTTCTTGGTTCTCAGAGGGTTACTTATGGGGAGCTGGATGAGGCTTCTAATAAAGTAGCCAATGCTCTCCTGGAGCTGGGGATGAAAAAGGGTAGTCATGTGGCTATCTTAATGTGCCATAGCCCCGAGTGGGTTATCAATTATTTCGGGGTGATTAAAGGTGGTGGCGTAGCTGTGCTGCTTAGCGACGCGCTTAAGGCTCCTGAACTTGATTCTTTGCTGCGAGACTCCGACTTGGAAATTCTGATAACGGCGAAGAAATTTTCTCAGATGCTGTCCTCAGTTTTACCTACCATTCCTTCGCTAAAACACGTAATTGAGGTTGATGCAGATTCTTACATCAATATGGTAACCAACAGCTCTTCCAGATCGCCGACTATCGATATAAAAGATGAGGATGAAGCTGTTATATTTTACACCTGCGGTGTGCTGGGGAAGTACAAAGGCGTGGTACATACACATGCTTCCATTATGGGAACTCCCCCCATAATTTCCGCAAGCATACAGCGAAGGAGAGAAGATGTTGTCATAGACCTTGTTCCCTTTTTCTATCTTTTTGGCTTGTTCGAAGTTCTTTTTGGTTCGATTATCACAGGTTCTACCGTTGTGCTTGTCCCCAATTTCACCCCCGAAGCTGTCCTAGAAGCTGTGGAGAAAGAAAAGGGAAGCATTATCTTTGGGGTTCCTGCCATGTACAATGCCCTAGCCATGGTGCCTGACGCAATCTTGAGAGGATATGACCTGGGCTTGCTGCGATTGGCCGTTACTGCCGGGGCAAAGTCCTTCCCTGAACTAATGAAAGCGTTGGAGGACAAAATTGGCTTAGCCGTTTATGAGGCATATGGTCTTACTGAAACTTCAGGCGTTTCCATATACACCTTCAATAGCCGTAAACGGGGAACTGTCGGCAAGCCAATTTGCGGCATTAAGATACTGGATGACAGCGGCATGGAAGTTCCCCGAGGCGAAATAGGAGAAGGTGTGTTCAAAGTCCCCTGGGTGATGAAAGGATACTACAAAGCGCCTGAAGTCACGTCTCAAGTCCTTAAGGATGGCTGGTTTTATACAGGAGATTTGGTCAGGATGGATGAAGAAGGCTACTTGGAGTACATAGAGAAGAAATCGTTCATAATAGTCACGCCTTCTGGACTTAAAATCAGTCCATCAGAGGTTGAATCCGTGCTGCTGAGCCACCCCAGCGTAGCTGAGGCAGCCTATGTGGGTATTGAAGACGGTTGCGGGGGACAAATACGCGTAGCCTTGGTGGTGCTGGAAGAAGGGCAACATGCCACGGCAGAAGAGCTGTCCGATTTTTGTTACCAAAAACTAGCCAATTTTAAGCTTCCTAAAGGAATTGAATTTGTAGACAGTATCCCTAAAACTAGCTCGGGGGAGATAGATAGAGAGAAACTCAAAGAAAGAGAGTTAAGCCGGAACTAACTGAAAGAGTATCTATTAACTTTGTATATCTTCTTCTCAAAAACAACCTCAACTTGTCATAGTTGACATCCTGATTACCTTGTGTTAAATTAGTAAGTTGGTGTCTACTAGAAGGTAAAAACGTAGAGAGTTATAAAAGCCGGCTGGCTGAAGCCGAGCAGATTTTCCTAGAGTAGACCGGCACATAACCAGGCGGCTTTTTGATTGCCTAAAATAGGGGAGTATAGGAATGCCAACAGTTAATCAACTTGTTCGTAAAGGGCGGCAGAAGCTGAGAAAGAAAAGCGATGTCCCAGCATTGCATTACACCCGAAATACGATGAAAGGGGAAATTAAATGGGGCCAAGGGGCGCCTCAAAAAAGAGGTGTGTGCATCTTGGTAAAGACAGTTACACCTAAGAAGCCCAACTCGGCATTGCGTAAAGTTGCCCGCGTTAGGCTGACCAATGGTATGGAAGTAACCGCTTATATTCCTGGCGAAGGACATAATTTGCAGGAACACTCGGTAGTCTTGATTCGTGGTGGCCGGGTTAAGGATGTTCCTGGACTTCGCTACCATATTATCCGCGGCACCTTGGACACTGAAGGAGTAGCTAATCGCAAGCAAGGTCGCAGCAGGTATGGGGCCAAGGCACAAAAATAGCAAGGATGTCAAATGCCAAGAGGAGCTAGAAAAGTAGTAAAAAGAATACCACCACCCGATGCTAAATATAACAGCATCACGGTGGCTAAATTTATTAATAGGCTTATGCTACGAGGGCAAAAAGCTACAGCCGAGCGCATTGTCTATAATGCCTTGCAACTCACTGCTCAGCAAGTGAATAGCAATCCTGAAGAAGCCTTAGAGCGGGCGATTAGAAATGCTGCGCCGCTTCTCATGGTTAAATCACGCCGTGTTGGTGGGGCTACCTACCAAGTTCCCATGGAGGTAGGGGAAGGTCGGGGGCGCGCTCTTGCCATGAGGTGGCTCATTGCTTCAGCGCGAGCTCGTAGTGGCAAATCTATGGAAGAAAAGCTGGCAAGCGAGTTGGTTGATGCTGTCCAAGGGCGGGGGGCAGCAATCAAGAAACGTGGTGATCTTCACAAGATGGCAGAGGCTAACAAAGCCTTTGCTCACTATCGCTGGTGAAAAGTCGTGTTAAAAGCAGTATTTAAGATAAAGGATAAACTCATGTCGCGGACTTTCCCTTTGGAAAAAATACGGAATATAGGGATCATCGCTCATATAGATGCTGGCAAGACCACGGCTACGGAAATGATATTACATCACACAAGGCGTACTTACAAGGTCGGAAGCGTAGATGAGGGAACTGCAGTAATGGATTGGATGGAGCAAGAAAGAGAACGAGGTATTACCATTACTTCAGCGGCTACCACATGTCACTGGCGCGAACATCGTATAAACATCATCGATACCCCTGGGCATGTAGATTTCACCGCTGAGGTGGAGCGTAGCCTCCGTGTATTAGATGGTGGTGTCGTGATTTTCGATGGTGTAGCTGGGGTGGAAGCTCAGTCAGAGGCTGTGTGGCGCCAGGCAGACAAATATGGTGTGGCCAGGATTTGCTTTATTAACAAAATGGACAGGATTGGCGCTGATTTTCATCACACGGTGACCATGATTAATGAAAGGTTGCGGAGCAAGGCGTTACCTATACAGCTCCCCATGGGAAGTGAAAAGGACTTTCGAGGCATCATCGACCTTGTGGAAAACAAAGTCATTGCTTTCCCGGTTGATTCTAATTCAGCTTCAATTGAGGAGGGCAGTGAGACTTTGCTGGCCAAGCATCGTCAAGCATTAATTGGAAACTTAGCTGAACTCGATGAGCAGATTATGCTGCTCTACCTTAATGGGCAAGACATCTCCGCCTCTCAAATTAAGGCAGCTATAAGAAGGCTGACCATTTCTAACTGCATTGTGCCTGTCCTTTGTGGCAGTGCCTTGAGAGATAGAGGCATCCAGTTATTGCTTGATGCTATTGTAGATTACCTCCCCTCGCCGCTAGATGTTCCTCCCATCTCGGCTACAGATCCTGAAAGTGAAGAGAAAATCCTTCGTCTGGCGAGCGATGATGAACCCTTTTCTGCGTTGGCGTTTAAAACGGTTTTTGACCCGTTTATGGGCAGACTGGTCTACTTGCGTGTATACTCAGGCAGGGTAAAGGCCGGAGCACAAGTCTTGAACTCCAGCATAGATAAGAAAGAGAGATTGGGAAAACTATATATTATGCATGCCAATCGCCGTGAGGAGATCGACCACACTGAGACCGGAAGCATTGTAGCTAGTCTGGGACTTAAGACGACCTCGACAGGTGATACCCTTTGTGAGCCCACACGGCCAGTGCTTCTTGAGGCCATACGATTTGCTGAGCCGGTGCTTTCCATGGCTGTTGAAGCCAAAAGTAAAGTCGACCAGGACAAGTTAGATGATTCCTTGGCTAAACTTGCTATGGAGGATCCCACTTTCAAGGTTTACTATGACAAAGAAACAGGTCAAACTCTGATTTCGGGGATGGGTGAACTTCATCTCGAAGTGTTAATGGAGCGTATATTTCGCGAATATGGTGTAAGGGTCAATGCTGGTAAGCCTCAGGTCGCTTATAAGGAAACAATCACCATTTCTGTGGAATCTGAAGGGAGATTTATCCGTCAATCCGGTGGTAGGGGACAATACGGGCACGTTTGGCTTAGAATTGAGCCAGGCGAGCGTGGCAGCGGATTTGAGTTTCGTGACCAGATTCGAAGTGGGGCCATACCTAAGGGATTTACTCCCTCAATAGAAGCCGGTGCCAAGTCAGCTTTACAAAGTGGAGGATTAGCTGGTTACCCTGTAATAGATGTAAAGGTGACTTTGTATGACGGGAGTTTTCACGAGGTCGATTCTTCAGATGTGGCTTTCAGGATGGCAGCCTTCATGGCTATGAGGGATGGGATAGATAAAGCTAAACCTGTTATTCTCGAGCCAATTATGGAAGTGGAAATAACAACTCCCAATCAGTTCCTCGGAGACATCATTGGCGATTTAAACTCTCGAAGAACTCATATCGAAGGCATTGAGAGTCGCGACGAGTTCTCCACTATCCGTTGTCTTGTTCCTCTAGCGGAAACATTCGGTTTCGCTGGAGATTTTAGGTCGCTCAGTCAAGGGAGGGCGAGTCATACTATGTGCTTTCACCGCTATGAAGAATTGCCTCAGGATTTGGCTGAGCAAATTGCAGCTAGAATGGGAAGGACCAGATGACCGAGCAAAAAGTTCGTATCAAAATCAAAAGCTTCGATCATAGGTTGGTTGATCAGGTAGTAAGGCAAATAATAGATGCAGTGGAGCGTACCGGGGCTATCGTGGTTGGCCCAGTACCTTTACCCACAGATATCGAAAAATTTTGTGTTATTCGTTCCCCTAACATCGATAAAGATTCCAGGGAACAGTTTGAGATCAGGACTCATAAGAGGTTAGTTGATGTTTTGCAGCCAAGTTCCAAGACTATAGATGCCCTGAGTCAGCTTGACTTGGCATCTGGAGTGGAGATAGATATTAAGTTATAGTTAAAACCATGTTTCCAGGCATTATTGGTAAGAAAATAGGCATGACGCAACTGTTTCAGGAAAGCGGAGAGACGGTGGCAGTAACCGCTATTCAAGCTGGGCCTTCTGTGGTAACTCAGATAAAGAACCGGGACAAGGATGGTTATGATGCTATCCAAGTGGGCTTTATTGAGAACAAAGTGAAGCAATCTCAGCTTAGCTCTCCAGAGATGGGACATCTTCGAGGCTTAGAGAATGTTCGCTATCTTCGCGAATTCAGGACTGATGATATTAGCTCGGTCAAGCGTGGTGACAAAGTGGATGTTGGCTTCCTGAAGCATGGTGACTTGGTAAATGTCACTGGCCTTTCTAAGGGCAGGGGCTTTGCTGGCGTAGTTAAGCGGCATCATTTTGCAGGTGGGCCAAAGACCCATGGCCAAACTGACCGCCATCGCGCCCCTGGTTCAATTGGGGCTACCACTTTTCCCGGTCGGGTGCTTAAAGGGAAACGCATGGCGGGGCATATGGGAAATAGGAGAGTAACAGCGCGTAAGCTCGAGGTAATTCAAGCTGACCCAGAGCGCAATTTGCTTTTGGTGAAGGGTGCAGTACCTGGAGCCAATGGGGGGCTGTTAGTAATTGAGAAAGTAAAAAAAGGAAGGTCTCTTCAGTTTGATGGAAGTGCAAGTGCCAGTTTATAGCTTAAACGGTGAAGTTGTTGACCAAATAGAGCTTAGCCAAGCCATTTTTGCTCTTCCCTTTAATGAGGCGGTAGTTCACCAGGCAATGACTAGACAGTTAGCCAATAGGCGCCAGGGTACTGCGTCTACCAAGACAAGGGGGGAAGTTAGCGGGAGCACAAGAAAACTTTATTCCCAAAAGCATACCGGCAGAGCGCGAAGGGGGGATATAAAATCACCCCTTCTCAGAGGGGGTGGGGTAGTTTTTGGCCCCAGGCCACGCACCTATCGGCAATCGATGCCCAAGAAAATGAGGAGGTTAGCTTTGAAATGCCTCCTCTCCGCTAAAGTTAGAGAGGGAAATATAAAACTGGTACAGGAACTCGATTTTAAGGGACCAAAGACAAAAGACATGATAAATGTTCTGTCCTCGCTCAGCATCGATTCCTCTACTTTAATTCTTACTGCTCAGTCCACACCCAATGTGGTTAAATCAGCGGCTAATTTGCCTGAAGTTAAAGTCCTACCTTCGGCTCTAATTAATGTATTGGATTTGCTTTCCCATGAAATGCTGGTAGCCACTGTACCGGCAATACGCAACATTGAGCAAATTTGGGGTAAATAAATTGCATCTTTACGAAGTTTTGCGGCGTCCTTTAATTACAGAGAAGGCTACTTCGCTTAAGGAGGAAGATAAATATGCCTTTAAGGTAGCAGGCAAGGCTACCAAGTCTCAGATTAAGGAGGCAGTGGAACAAGCTTTCAAGGTAAAGGTAAGCAAAGTCAATGTGATGACGGTGCCCGGGAAGACAAGAAGGGTTGGCAGGAGACAAGTAACTAACTCACCCTGGAAAAAGGCAATAGTTAGCTTGGCACCGGGACACAAAATTACTTTCTTTGAGGGTGTTTAATGGGCTCGGTTAAAAAGTGGAGAAAAAAGAAGATGTCAAAGCACCAGCATAAGAAACTTCTTAAAAAGACTCGCTGGCAAAGGACGCACAAATAAGGAGCGATTTGTGGGATTAAGGACCTATAAGCCAACTTCTCCAGGCAGGAGATTTATGTCTGGCGCTACTTTTGAAGAGCTAAGCAAGGTAGCTCCTGAGAAATCTTTGCTTGTGACGCTGAAAAAGAAGGCAGGGCGTAATAGCCGAGGTGTTATAACTGTGCGTCACCGAGGTGGCGGCAGTAAGCGCAAACTTCGCCTTATCGATTTTAAGAGGGATAAAATTACCGTTCCAGGGAAAGTAGCTTCCATTGAATATGACCCTAATAGGGCAGCTCGCATTGCCCTAATTCATTATGCTGACGGAGAAAAGCGCTATATACTCGCCCCTTTGGGCATCAAGTTGGGGGATACCATACAGGCAGGCGAAGATGTTGATATAAAACTTGGGAATGCTCTGCCATTGGAGTCCATTCCTGTGGGAACTTTAGTGCATAATGTTGAGTTTGAGCCAGGCAAGGGGGGAAAGCTTGTTCATAGCGCAGGAAGTTCTGCCCAAATTATAAGCAAGGAGGGCCAATATGTTGTACTTAAACTCCCTTCGAGTGAACTGCGTAAATTTCACCACAGGTGCTGGGCTACTATTGGTCAGATAGGCAACGTTGACCACGAAAATATAACGTTAGGCAAAGCTGGAAGGAGGAGATGGTCAGGTTGGCGACCTTCGGTCAGGGGTTCTGCTATGACTCCCCGAGACCACCCACATGGGGGTGGGGAGGGCAGGGCTCCCCGAGGAATGCCTCCGAAAACCCCCTGGGGAAAGCCAGCTTTGGGGCCTAAGACACGTCGCCGTAAAACGTCGGATAAAATGATTCTTAAACGGAGGAAGCAAGATGTCACGGTCGCTTAAGAAAGGGCCTTTTTGCGATGCTAAATTGCTTAAGAAAATAGAAGCGCTTAGTAATTCGGGCGAGAAAACAGTGATAAAAACATGGTCCCGTGCCTCTACCATTTTTCCTCAAATGATCGGTCATACTATTGCAGTGCATAATGGCAGAAAGCACGTGCCCATTTTCATCACTGAAAATATGGTGGGGCATAAATTGGCAGAATTTGCACCTACCAGGACATATAGGGGTCATGTCACCAAAGCTAAAATAACTGAACAGGCGAGGAAACAATAAGACGCGATGAAGGTAAGAGCTGTAGCTAAGGATGTTGGCATTTCGCCCCAGAAGGTGCGTTTAGTGATAAATATGGTTAGAGGCAGAAAAGTCGACGAGGCTTTGACTATCCTTAGCTTTTCGCCTACCCCCACAGCCAAAGCTGTGGCTAAGGTAATCAAATCAGCAGTGGCCAATGCTGAAAGCAATTTTCAAATGTCGCCCGCTGAGCTTAGAATCGCTGATATATTTGCTGATAAAGGGCATACCTTGAAGAGATTCCGCCCTCAGTCGAGAGGGAGGATTAGTCCTATCTTAAAACGGGCTAGCAATATTACAGTTTTCGTTACTGAAGAGGAGGGATAATTTTGGGACAAAAAGTTCATCCTTACGGTTTCAGGCTGGGTATCAACCAGGATTGGCGAGCTAGGTGGTATGCTGAGAAGAACTATACTCGGTTTTTGTTAGACGATTTAAGACTACGCAGAGTTGTGGAACAAAAATGTCTTGGAGGAGCAATTGCTCGGGTGGAAATTGAACGTCCGGGAGACGAGGTATATTTAACTCTTTACTCAGCTCGTCCTGGCATCTTGATTGGCCGAGGGGGACAAAATGTAGAAGCACTGAAGTCGGACCTGGAGAAGGTCAGTGGGGATAAGATTAGATTGACTATTAGAGAGGTTGAACACCCTGAGCTTGAAGCTTCTTTGGTAGCTCGGAGCATAGCTGGGCGGCTTGAAGAGAGAATCCCCTTCCGCCGAGCTATGAAGCAGGCAACCTTTCGAACTTTGCAAGCTGGTGCTAAAGGAATAAAGATAAGGTGTGCTGGAAGGCTTGGTGGGCTCGAAATTGCTAGAACTGAGACCCTCCATCAAGGTCAAATGCCGTTGCATAAATTACGTGCCAATATCGATTATGGTTTTACTGAAGCTCATACCTTGATGGGGCGTATTGGGGTTAAAGTGTGGATTTATAAGGGCGATATTATTCCTGAAATGAAGGAGAAAAATGCTACAGCCGAAACGAGTGAAGTATCGCAAGATACATAAAGGAAGGCTAAAAGGCAGCGCCCAGAGCGGGGATACCATTGTTTTTGGTGACTTTGGCATGAGGGCTGAGGAATCCGCTTGGGTAACAGCGCGACAAATCGAAGCAACCCGTCGCGTATTTGTGCGCTACTTGCATCGTGGGGGTAAAGTATGGATACGAGTTTTCCCTGACAAAGCTGTGACTAAGAAACCTGCAGAGACAAGAATGGGCAGTGGGAAAGGCGCTCCGGATCACTGGGTAGCCGTAGTTAAGAGAGGCAAAATCCTGTTCGAATTGGCTGGTGTAAATGAGGAGATGGCTTCGGAGGCAGCCCATCTCGCCTCCTCCAAGCTTCCTATAGCTACTAGTTTTGTCACGAAGGAAAGGCAGAAAGTTGAAAGCTAGCGAAATTCGCACTCTCAACAATGAAGAGCTATTAACGAAGCTCGAAGAAGCTCATGAGGAGCTTTTTAACCTCCGTTTTCGCTTGGCCACTAGACAGTTGGGGAATCATCGGGAGATTCCTGAAGCGAAGAGAAGGATTGCTAAAATCAAGACTATTTTAAGGGAAAGAGAGCTTGGCATAGGATGAGTGATCTCGGGAAAAGAAAGGTTAGAGAAGGCTTGGTGGTGAGTGACAAAATGGATAAAACCGTGGTGGTAGCTGTGGAAACTAGGAAAGTCCATCCACTCTATAAGAAAGCTATCAGAGCTACCAAAAGATATAAGGCTCATGACGAAAATAATGCCTGTAAAATTGGGGACAAAGTGAAGATTGTCGAGACTCGCCCTTTGTCCAAGGAGAAGAGTTGGCGGGTAGCGGAGATAATGTCTAAGAAGGAAATGGTTGAAACCAGACCAAAGAAAAAGAAATGATTCAGACTTATACCAGACTCAAGATAGCCGATAATACCGGGGCTAAGCAGATTATGTGCATTAATGTGGCTATTGGGGCAAGAAAATATGCCCGAATAGGCGACATCATTGTAGCCACGGTGAAGCGAGCGGTGCCCCATGGAATGGTGAAAAAGGGCGAGGTAGTGCGAGCTGTGGTTGTACGTGTGGCTAAGCCTTATCGCCGCTCTGATGGCTCCTATATCAGATTTGATGAGAATGCCGCAGTCGTTCTTGGTGAGAAAAATAATCCTAAAGGCAGTCGCATTTTTGGTCCTGTAGCCCGAGAACTTAGAGATAAAAACTTTGCCAAGATAATATCCTTAGCCCCAGAGGTTCTTTAGAATGAAAATCAGGAAAAACGATACTATTATCGTAATCGCTGGCAAGGACAGGGGAAAAAAGGGGAAGGTCCGCCGTGCCCTCCCCAACGAAGATAGAGTGATAGTGGAGGGACTCAATATGATTAAGCGCCACTCTCGAGCCCGCAGGGCTGCCCGACAAGCCGGCATAATTGAGCTTGAGGCTCCAATCCAGGTATCCAACGTAATGTTATTGTGTGATAAATGCGGCAAACCTACGCGCATCAGTTTCCGCTTTCTGACCGATGGCAAAAGAGTGCGAATTTGCAATTCATGTCGAGAGGTGATTGACTAAGGGGTTTGATCGTGAAATCTCGCTTGGAGGAAAAATATTTGACCGAAGTGACTCCCCAGCTTAAAGCTAGGCTTGGATATAATAACATAATGCAACTGCCTAAGTTGAAAAAGATTGTGCTTAGCATTGGTTTGGGCGAAGCAACACAGGAGCCTAAAGCTCTTGAAGTAGCGGGGAAAGATCTAGCTACAGTTTCGGGGCAACGTCCGGTGACCACACGGGCGAAAAAGTCTATCTCCTCTTTTAAGCTGAGAGTTGGTATGCCTATTGGGATGATGGTGACGTTGCGAGGTAAACGCATGTACGATTTCTTCGACAAACTGGTTAATGTTGTTCTACCGAGGCTTCGAGATTTCCGCGGAGTATCACGGGATTCTTTCGATGGTCAAGGAAATTATAGCCTGGGCATAAAAGAGCAGATAGTTTTCCCTGAGATTGATTACGATAAGGTAGATAAAATTCGCGGCCTTGAGGTAACCATTGTTACTACGGCCAAGAACGATGATGAGGCCAGGACTTTGTTGGAACTAATGGGCACGCCTTTCAGGAGAACTTGATATGGCGAAGTTATCTAAGATTGTTAAGGCAAAACGGACACCAAAGTATAAGGTGCAGCAACGTAATCGTTGTCAATTATGTGGCAGGCCGCGTGCTTATATGCGTAAATTTGGCTTGTGTCGTATTTGTTTTCGAGAACTTGCTGTAACTGGCGTAATCCCTGGGATAAGAAAGTCAAGCTGGTGAGAGAGAAATGACAGTTACTGACCCCATCGCTGATATGTTGACCAGGATACGCAATGCTATCATGGCAGATCATGATGGTGTGCTTGTGCCTTCCTCTAAAATGAAGCTCTCTGTCATCAAAATACTTGAAGAAGAGGGTTTTATTGACCGTTATGAAGTGCTTAAAGGGAAACCACAGCCAATGATAAAAATCCACCTCAAGTACACAGATGACCAGCCTGCAATCTTAGGTTTAGAAAGAGCGAGCAAGCCAGGCTTAAGGGTCTATGCGGGAGGGCGTGAAATCCCCCGCGTCTATGGGGGCTTGGGTATTGCCATTCTATCCACATCCAAAGGCATTATGACTGGCCAAGAGGCATGGCAGCAGCATCTTGGCGGTGAGATTCTGTGCTATGTATGGTAAATTAGTTTAGGAGTTGTAAATTATGTCTCGTATTGGCTTGCTTCCCATTGCTATACCTCAGGGTACCGAGGTAAAGATCGATGGAAGCGAAGTTGTGGTAAGAGGAAGCAAAGGAGAGCTCCGTCGTCGATTTCACTCTGCCATTTCTATCGCTTTGAAGGATGGGTGCTTGATTGTAACCCGGCCTGGTGATAGTAAGATCCATCGTTCTTTACATGGGCTCACTCGCAGCCTTTTGGCAAATATGGTTACAGGGGTGAGTGAAGGGTTTGAAAAAATCCTGGAAATAAATGGCGTAGGCTATAGAGCGCAGAAAACTGGCGACAAGCTGTTGCTCCAGGTAGGATACGCCAATACTGTGGAGTTCCCCCCCCCTCCTGGTATTAGTATCACCATTGAGGGGACAAATCGCATTCGCGTCACTGGTATTGATAAAGAAGTAGTTGGGGAAACGGCTGCTAGAATTCGGGCGATACGCCCTCCTGACTCCTATAAAGGAAAAGGCATTAAATACTTTGGTGAGGAACTGCGTCTTAAACCTGGCAAATCGGGCAAAATAGGCAAGAGATAGTGGTTATAATGAGCGGGAGAGATTCAAAGGCAATCAGAAAAATACGACACAGACGGGTGAGGCGAAAGGTAACGGGAATAATATCACGACCTCGATTATGTGTCTTCCGTAGCCTGAATCATATCTACGCCCAGCTTATTGATGATTCTAGGGGCCAGACTTTGGTCTCAATGAGCACTCTTGACTCTCAGGTGAGAAGCAAGACCGATGGAATGGGAAAAAGCAAGAAAGCCGGAATAGTGGGAACTTTGCTTGCGGAGCAAGCATTAAATAAAGGGATCAAACAGGTGGTTTTTGACCGTGGTGGCTATAGATATCATGGCAGAGTTAAGGCTTTAGCCGAGGCTGCCAGGAAAGCTGGATTGGAGTTTTGAGAGTTAGCTTATGAAGGCGGTTACTAAAGTAAGAGGGAAGAGGGCCAAAATCGATGCCTCAGAACTGAGTCTCGAAGAGAAACTGTTAGGCATCGACCGTGTAACTAAAGTGGTCAAAGGTGGTAGACACCTTCGGTTCAGAGCTTTAGTGGTAGTTGGCGATGGCCAAGGGCATGTCGGATTTGGTTTAGCTAAAGCGGCAGCGGTTCCTGAAGCAATTCGCAAAGCAGGTGCTATGGCGCGGAAGGGGTTGATTGAGGTGCCTATCAAGGACGGTACCATCCCTCATGAAATTCTTGCCAAGTTTGGTGCGTCCAAGATCTTACTAAAGCCGGCGGCACCTGGCACAGGCTTAATTGTCAACAATACTACTCGAGCAGTGCTTGAATTGGCAGGCATAAAAGACGCCCGTGGCAAATCATTAGGTGGACCAAGCAAAATCAACGTAGCTAAGGCGACGATGCTTGCCTTGGCTAACTTGAGGAAAAGTGAGGAAGCGGCAATTCAAACTGATTTTGAAGCTCAGGAAGAAAAGGTAGATGAAACAGAATGAACTAAGCCCTCCTGTAGGTGCTAAGCACAAGAGAAAGCTCGTAGGTCGAGGAGATGGCAGCGGGCATGGCACCTATTCGGGGCGAGGTTGCAAAGGGCAAAAGGCTCGCTCTGGTGGTGGCGTGCGCCTTGGCTTTGAAGGCGGGCAGTTGCCTTTGATAAAACGGCTGCCACGAAAAAGGGGATTCACTAACGTTTTTAAAACTAAATATAATATTGTCAATGTGGGGAAGCTCGCCATTTTCCCCCCAGGAACTGAGGTAACCCCTGAGGAATTGCTTCGAGCGGGGCTGATTAACACCCCGGACCATCTGACCAAAATTCTCGGCGCTGGCGATATCCAGCATCCATTGCTAGTTAGTGCTAACAAATTCTCTTCATCGGCGGAGAAAAAAATTCTTGCTGCTGGAGGGAAGGTAAAGCAGGCTTAGAATGCAGCGCAAAACGACCCGACCACGCCTCGTCCAGGCAATGATGGACATGTTGACATTGCCTGATTTGCGGCGAAAAATTCTTTTCACCCTCGGCATCCTTGTTGTTTTTCGCTTTATAGCTCACGTTCCCTTGCCCGGCGTGGACATTAAGGCCTTGCAAGAATTCTTCGAGGGAAACCTCCTCTTCGGCATGCTTGACCTTTTTAGCGGTGGTGCCATGGCGAGTTTCAGTATAGCTGCCATGGGCGTTTATCCTTACATCACTGCGTCCATAATTATGCAATTGCTGGTTCCGGTAATCCCCAGACTTCAGGCTCTATCCCAGGAGGGGGAGCTCGGTAGCCAGAAAATCAATCGAATTACTCACTTGCTAACTGTACCTTTGGCTGCCCTTTCAGGCTACGGTATGCTTACTTTGTTACGCGCTCAGGGCGTTACTGATGAGCCGCTTGGATCGTTGACCATAGCCAGCATAGTAATAACGATGGTCGCTGGCACGATATTCCTCGTGTGGCTGGGTGAATTGATTACCGAGCGTGGTATAGGGAACGGGATATCGATAATAATCTTTGGTGGTATCGTGGCCGGCCTGCCTGGGATAGTGGGTAGTGGCATTGTTGATGCTCGAGGCGGAAATCCCGAGGGGTTGATCGCCTACATTATTCTGTCCTTAGCTATGCTGGTACTTATAGTCATATTTGTTGAAGCTCATCGTCGTATTCCTGTACAGTATGCTCGGAGCACTTTTCGCGGTGGCCGCATGTACCGCCAATCGGGTTCCACCTACATACCGCTGCGAGTCAATACCGCCGGGATGATACCCCTTATTTTTGCCCTGGCCTTAATGCAACTTCCTGGTACGATAGCTACATTTTTCATGAACCCAACAGGCGCAGATCCCAATTTCTGGAATACAATCTCTAATGTGTTTCAGGCTAATACTGCAGTCTACCAAGGGTTGTACTTTGCCTTAGTAATTGGTTTCGCTTACTTCTACACTATGGTCATATTCGAGCAAATGAAGCTGCCTCAAACTTTGCAACAGCAAAGCGGCTTCATCCCCGGGGTTCGACCCGGCAAGGCAACGGCTGATTATTTGAATGCAATCATAAAGCGCATTACCTTTGGTGGCGCTCTTTTTCTGGCTGTAGTGGCAATTATGCCCTTCATTGCTCAACGAATCACCGGCGTCACAGCATTGGTAATCCAGAGCACCGCCATGCTTATAGCTGTTGGTGTGGCTCTAGATACCATGAAGCAATTAGAGGCTCAACTAACCATGCGCCGCTACGAGGGTTTCCTAAAATAATGTACATCATCATGCTAGGTGCTCCGGGGGCAGGGAAGGGAACTCAGGCGGATATTCTCTCTAAAGAGATGAATTTACCTCATATAGCCTCCGGCGATTTGTTTCGTCAGGCGCTGGAGGAAAGGACCGAGGTTGGGCTCTTGGCGAAAAGCTATATGGATAAGGGAGAACTAGTTCCCGATGAGGTAGCCATAAAAATGATTCTGGAAAGAATTAATCAACTAGACTGTACCTCTGGCTGTCTTCTCGACGGTTTTCCTCGGACTTTGCATCAAGCTAAAGTTCTAGACAAAGCCCTTAATGAGCAAGGAAAAAGCATAGATGAAGCAATATACATTGAAGTACCCAATGAAGAGCTAGTGAAACGCCTCAGTGGAAGATGGCTTTGCCGGACTTGTCAGATACCCTGTAACACGACAAGTTCACCGCCTAAAACGCCGGGGAAATGTGATAAATGCGGTGGTGAATTGTATCAACGGTCTGATGACAGGGAGGAAACAGTAAAGGACCGACTTAATATTTTCTTTGCTCAAACTGTTCCCATCCTTGGTTATTATAAAAAACAAAACAAACTAATTAGGGTCAATGGTAACTTGGGAATGCAGGGGGTAGCTAGAGAAATAATCTCTGCACTCAAAGCAGGAATAAAATAAATGGTAATTATAAAATCTACCGAGGAAATAGGTATTATGCGAAAGTGTGGCAAAATCCTCGCAGCTATTTTGGATAAACTAAGAACGGAAATAAGACCGGGGATTAAGACTGGCCAGTTGGACATAATCATGGCCGAAGAATCGGGAAAAAGGGGAGTTATGCCTTCTTTTAAGAACTATCGCGGCTTCCCGGCGAATTTATGTGTTTCTGTAAATGATGAAATAGTTCACGGCATTCCCGGTGAACAAATACTACAGGAAGGAGACATCGTTTCTTTAGATGTAGGAGTAAAACTTAATGGCTTTCATACCGATGCCGCCATAACTATTGGTGTGGGGCGGATAAGTAAGGAGGCCGAGGACCTTATCGCGGTCACAGAAGGTAGTTTAAAGTCAGGCATCGCTCAAGCGATAAGTGGGGCACGGGTAGAGGATATCTCATCTGCTATTCAACATTATGTTGAATCAAAAGGATTTTCTGTGGTTAGAGAATATACCGGGCATGGAGTAGGTCGGGACTTGCACGAAGAGCCCCCAATACCTAATTTTGTAGTTGGAAAAGGTCCCTTGCTTAGTAAAGGCATGACTCTGGCTATCGAGCCTATGGTTACTGCTGGAGGTTGGCACACTAAATTGGCGGCTAATCAGTGGACGGTGCTTACAGCCGATGGAAGTCTTTCAGCACATTTTGAACATACCATTGCCATAACTTATAATGAAGCTGAGATACTTGTTTAGGTATTGTGTAAAAATGGCTAAGAAGGAGAGGATAGAAGTTGAAGGCAAAGTGATTACAGTTTTACCTAATACTATGTTTCGCGTCGAATTGACCAATGGACATCAGGTATTGGCTCATATCTCGGGCAAAATGAGAAAGCACTATATCAAGATTTTGCCTGGGGATAGAGTTCTGATAGAACTTTCCCCTTATGATTTAAGCCGGGGCAGGGTTACCTATCGGCTTAAATAGTTTGACAGGTTAACTAAGAAAGTTTATCATAACAAGGTTTGGTTGTATGGTGATTGGAAATGAAAGTAAGAGCTTCGGTTAAGCCGATATGCAGAAAATGCAAGGTTATCAGGCGGAAGGGTGTGGTTAGGGTTATTTGTGAGAATCCAAAGCATAAGCAGAGGCAGGGGTGATAAGCAGTGGCACGCATTGCTGGTATAGACCTTCCTAAAGATAAGCCAATTTGGGTAGCTTTGCAGAGCATTTATGGCATCGGCACTACATCAAGCCAGCGCATTTTGGCTGCCACTGGTATCGACCCTGGCCTTAGAGTCAAGGAACTTAGAGAGGAACAAGTTGGCCAGATTCGAGATGTTATTGACAAACAGTACAAAGTGGAAGGCGATCTTAGGAGGGAGGTTCAATCTAATATAAGGCGGCTTATTGAAATTAGTTGCTATCGGGGCATAAGGCACCGCATAAGGTTACCGGTTCACGGACAGAGAACGCGCACAAACGCCCGAACTAAAAGAGGGCCAAGGAAAACAGTGGCAGGTCGAGGGCAAAGACGTGGCATAGGTAAGAAGTAAGGAGCTTGTTTTTAACAAATGCCAAAGAAGAAGAAAGGGGCCCGTAAAGCCCATAAAAAGGTTAGCGAAGGCAGGGCTTATATCCAATCCACTTTTAATAACACGACCATTACCATTACTGATATGCAAGGCAATGTTATTGCCTGGGGGAGTTCTGGTACTGCCGGATTCAAAGGTTCCAGGAAAGGTACCCCTTATGCTGCTCAGCTAGCTGCTAGAGATGCGGCACATCGAGCAATGGGTGATGGCTTGCGCCGGGTTGATGTGTATATTAAAGGCCCTGGCAGTGGACGTGAAGCAGCTATTCGTGCCTTACAGGCTTCTGGAATCGCTGTCACAGCCATCAGAGACGTGACTCCTATCCCCCATAATGGCTGCCGTCCGCGAGGGAGGCGAAGGGTATAAAATGGCGCGCTACACAGGCCCGGTTTGTCGCCTATGTCGCCGCTTCGGAGACAAGCTGATGCTCAAAGGCGAGAGGTGCTCTACACCTAAATGTCCTTTAGAGAAAAGAAGTACTTCTCCTGGCAGGCGTCCTCTGGCCCGAAGGCGCAGCAGGATTTCCGAGCGCGGACTTCAATTGCGCGAAAAGCAAAAGCTTCGCTTTAGCTACGGTATCTTGGAGCGACAATTTCGCAGGGTTTTTGTCGAGGCGGAAAAAGGCCCTGGCACCACTGGAGAAAACCTTCTCATATTGTTAGAAAGGAGACTGGATAATGTGGTTTATCGCTTGGGCTTTGGTGATTCACGTGCCCAAGCCAGACAAATAGTTCGGCATGGCCATATAACTGTCAATGGTCGCAAAACAGATATTCCTTCCTTTTTGGTGAAATCGGGGGACGTTGTTAAGTGGCGAGAGGCTAGTGCAAAAACCGAATATTATAAAAGGGTAGCTGAGGAAATTGAGGAGAAATTTATCTCTGATTGGTTAAGCTTGGACAAAGAAAGCATGACAGGTAGAGTATTAAATTTGCCTGGCAAAGACGATATTGAAGCTGGATTTAATATGAAAGCTATTCTTGAATATTACTCGAGGTGAACTATGCCCGAATTGTCTATCCCCACTGTAACTTGTGTTGAAAGCATCGGTAATTATGGTCGTTTTCTTGCTGAACCTCTAGAGCCAGGTTTGGGTGTCACTTTAGGTAACACCTTGCGGCGTGTGCTTCTCAGCTCTTTGCTTGGTGCTGCGGTAACATGGGTCAAAATCGAAGGAATTCAGCATGAATTCTCTCCCATTCCTTATGTTAAAGAGGATGCTATAGAGTTCTTACTGAATATCAGGCAACTGAGACTCTGCCCTCTTTCCCATCAGCCCGGGCAGTTGCTCTTGGAAGCAGAGGGAGAAGGCAAGGTCTGTGCAGGTGATATTAAACCCTCGGCTCACTTTCGCGTTGCCAATCCTGAACTTTATTTAGCTTCTTTAGACTCCCCCCAGGCCAAGCTTTACGTCGAACTTAACGTGGAGCTAGGGAAAGGTTATATGCAGGCTAAATCGGCTGACGGTTTACCTGTGGGAGCACTGCCAGTAGATGCCATCTTCACCCCAGTGCGGAAGGTCAATTTCTCTGTAGAATCTATCAAGCCTGGCGAGGAGGGAAGTCCAGAAAAGCTCATCCTGGAGATTTGGACCGATGCTACCATTTTTCCCTGGGAGGCGCTTAGTCAAAGTGCTATCATCTTAATTAATCAGTTCTCTTCCTTCAGGGACCTTGAAGTTCCCATGGCTAGAGCTTTGTTCATTTTGCCCGAGCAATATGATACCCCTGTGGAAGAACTAAATTTATCAACTCGCTCCCGTAATAGTTTGAGGAGAGCGGGTATTTTAACTCTGGGACAATTGGTAGAGAAAGGCAGGGAGGGTTTGCCACCATTGCCTGGTTTGGGGGCAAAGTCTCGAGCCGAAGTGGAAGAGTTAGTGGAAAAATTAGGCTCTCCTGTTCCTAAGAAGAAAAAGGAATGAGACACAAGGTAGCAGGACGGAAATTAAGTAGGGCGACAGAGCACAGGTGGGCGTTATACCGGAGTCAAGTTACCGCGCTTTTGGCTCACGAAAAGATCACCACCACTGAAGCTAAAGCTAAAGAAGTTCGCAGTTTAGCGGAAAAGATGATCACTTTAGGTAAAAATGGCAGCCTTGCCTCCAGGCGGGAAGCCTTGGCTTTTATTACTGATAAAAAAGTGGTTGACAAGCTATTTGCTGAAATTGCTCCAGACTATGCTGACCGTAGCGGGGGTTATACAAGGTTGCTAAAGCTGGGACCCCGCCTTGGTGATAACGCGCCTATGGTTCAAATTGAATTGGTTAAGTAAGTTTATTTTGCTCATAGAATATGACGGCACCCAATATCACGGCTTTCAATGGCAAGTTGGCTTGCCTACCATTCAAAATGAGCTTGAGCAAGCTATAAGGCGATTTTGCGGGCAAAGCAGCCGGGTTATGGCAGCTAGCAGAACTGATGCCGGTGTGCATGCCAAGGGACAAGTGGTGAGCTTCTGGGCGAAATCTACATTGGAT
>Ga0209979_1000484_pt1 | contig 54563 bp, 59 predicted proteins | sample AnhtaG_FD_183114 | JGI IMG/M metagenome (GOLD analysis project Ga0209979, IMG submission 183114) | Deep subsurface microbial communities from Anholt, Denmark to uncover new lineages of life (NeLLi) - Anholt_01485 metaG (SPAdes) (version 2) | ecosystem: Environmental > Aquatic > Marine > Oceanic... | reverse complement strand
TCGTGAAACTATTAACCGGTGTTAGCTTCAGGGGTGAAGCCAAAGCCAGTGTTCTTATGAGTGGCTGAAGGGGCAACTATGCCCAAAAACAGGCGGAGGGGGAAACAGATAGCGGTGGAGGGAGCTAACGAAATGATTAAAACACCATAAATCGTGGTGGAAAATAGAAATGCGTCCCCCAAAAGGGGATGGGTAACTGAAACTACCCATTGCTAAACGACCTCTATTCCCATAGTCTCTTCGATGCATCCAAAAGACTGTGATAGTAGTCAACCTAACGAGCAGTGGCTGACATGTCTGTAATCTCCTGTATCTAACACATGGAACGACAATCAAGTCCGGTAATTTGTGACCATGGAGACAATCCTTTCTTAATAACCAGTTGTGGCATGTGCCGTCGTAGTTTACTACCATGTATATATACGCTGACTGATAGTAGATTATAATACTATTGACATGTAGCACAATAAGGTTTATCATGGATACTAATAGACATATTTCCGTAAAGGGGGCAAACCATGGCTGAACCAGTTTCCACAATTCCGGGCAATAACATTATCCATATTGAAGGCAATTCCCTGACCATAAAAGTCGGCGACTACCTGCTGACCTTGAAGATTGAAGGTATTAAACCGAGACCCAGCGGTAGGCTCCAGCTTGGACAGGGACAAACCCTGTTCGACCTGGTACTCGACGCCGCCAGGGCATTCGTCAAAGAGACCGGAGAGAGGGAATTCAGCGCGGCCGACCTATACCGCACGGCTGTTGAAAGAAACCCAGAGCTAAGCTTAAGAAGGAACAGCTGGAACTCCCACGTTATGAGCTCCACGCCAAACCATCCCTCATACCGCCATTATACTTCCCACCGTACATATTTCCGCTATCACGGCAGAGGCAGGTACTCCCTTAACCCCGAGCTACCTTAGAGTTACAGTAACAGGGGGTGAGAAAAAGAGACAGGATATGATAAGCATTTTGTGGGCAAGAGGAAAGGAGGACAAAACAATGGAAAAGAGACCGCAGGCAGTTGCTATCTACGCACGGGTGAGCTCCCAGGAGCAGGCGACAGAAGGTGTCTCGATTGAAGCCCAGATAGCGGCTCTCAAGGATTATGCCAGGAGCCAGGGCTGGCAGGTCGCCGATGAATATATCGATGGCGGATACAGCGGCGGTACCGACGAGAGGCCAGCATTCAGACGTCTGCTTTTCGACGCTAGCCAGGGCCGGTTCAGCATTATCGCCGTGAGCAAGCTGGACCGCTTCTTCCGCAATCTCCGGCTCCTGCTGAACCATCTCCACAGCCTGGAGCAGCTCGGCATCAAGTTTGTTGCCACCCAGGAAGGGCTGGATACCTCGACACCCTACGGCAAGTTTGCCGTGCAGATCATGGGAGTTATTGCCGAGTTTGAGCGGGGCAGAATCGGTGAAAGGGTCAAGGACAGCCGCCAGTATCTTATCGCCCGGGGAGACTGGCCGGGCGGCAGGACAATATACGGCTACCGCTGGTTACGCGAACAGAGGAAATGGGAGGTCGATGAGAAAGAGGCCGAGGTGGTGAGATACATCTATGATCTTTACCTTAAGGAAGGGCTGGGTATTATGCGTATTATCGCCCGGCTTAATGAAGAGGGCTACCATACCCGCCAGGGATACTCCTGGTGTTTTCACTCCCTTCATAAGGTGTTGAGCCACTCTGCGTACAAGGGGATACACCCCAAAGGAATCAAGATGCCGTCTATTATCGACGAGGCGACCTGGCAGGCGGCTCAGGAGAAGCGTTTGAAGGCCCGTATTATCCGCCGACAACCAAGAAATTGGCTACTGCAGGGCTTGTGTATTTGTGGTGAATGTGGCCATGTTCTGGGTTGCCAGCAAAAGGATGCTACCGAGCGGCGCTATTACAGCTGCCAGGGGCGCTACAAGGAGTCACATCTGGACGGCAGTCCGAAGTGCACACTGCCCCGGGCAAAGGCTGACCATCTCGAGAAGGCGATCTGGAGACGGTTGAAGGCGGTCATGACCGACCACGAGGCCCTCAGGGATAGCCTGAGAAATACCCTCGACGATATCAAGCAGAGAAGGAACGGCCTGAGCCGAGGGTGGGAGTTTAATGAAAAAGAGCTTTGGGCCGTTTATGAGAAGAAGGAGAGGCTCGGGCTTATCTATGCCGACCTGGCTATAACCAAAGAGACATACGAAAAGGAGATGAGCATTCTGAAAAAGAAAGAGGGCAAGCTCCTGAAAGCCAGGACTAATCTGGACCCCCAAACCAGGATCGAGATGGACGACCTGGAGAGAGGAATAGCCTGTCTGGAGAAGGCGATCGACGGTAAGTCGGGTAAGCTGCTCTTAACGGAGCTCGGCGTCTGGGTGGATAGTATTCCTGACGAGTGGATAGTTGGCCGCAGTATACCGTGTGTTGACAGCTGGGATGACCCCGATGCCTTAATTGACACAGGAGCATTCCAGATTGGTGAATATGGACCTTTGGTGACGATGGTCGATAGTCCCGTAAAGTTCGTAAACCTGGAAGTGCCGAGGGAAACCGTGTGGCGGAACATAAGGAAGATCTTCGAGCGGTTGGGCATCAGGGTGTACATATTCCGTGATAGGGTTGAAATAAGGGGATTCATACCTACCGAAGTTATAGGTATTCCCATTGTAGGTGATGGCATCAATAGAGGGGCGATTATCCCTTCGGCTTAATAAGGGGAAGGGGAGGAATTACTTTTGAAGGGGCTTCGCCCCTTCAATCTACCCTTGCTAGAAGAGAGCAAATACGTCTATAATAATGCTAGCGGGGCGTAGCGCAGTCTGGTTAGCGCGCAGCGTTCGGGACGCTGAGGTCGGCGGTTCAAATCCGCCCGCCCCGATTTTACAGTCTCTTACAGGTGTCTTCTGTGCGACCAGCTACTCTTACCACTATGACGAGGTGTTCCTTGTCATTTATGCTATATACTACTCTATAGCGTCCTACCCTTATGCGCCACAAGCCACTTCCAGCCAACTTCTTGACTCCGGGTGGCCTAGGCTCTTGCTCCAAAACTGAGATGATTTCGGCTATCATTTCATAATCGTGTTCGGCAAGCTTGTCTAACTGCTTCTGAACTGCCCGCCTAAGTCTAACCTGATAGCTCACCTAGAAGCCTCTACTTTGTCCTTTTGCGTTGATACTGCTCCCAGGTTATAGTACCCTCCTCGGCAGCTAAGGCTTTCAACCCCTCACGCATATCTTCCTCATCCTCTAGTAACTCAAGTAAGTCCTCTATCTTTGCCTCATAGCCTCCACCGCTAGTGGATATAGTGGATATACGTGTTGCATCCGAACTTACTTCGCCTATCTCCTTAATATCTCTGACATTTACTGTGGCCATTAATGCACCTCCCAGTAGTCTGTTCGACAAGGTGAAAACATCAGGATTGCGGTGGAGTAGCTTCTACTTGGCGAACCATCAGCGGCATGTCTAGTCGCTCAATGGCGTCGACAAAAAGTTTAATTTTATATAACTGAGGACTAGGTAGACGGATACCCAAGTTGATAAACAGATTATGTCCCTTGAATTCACTCACCTCAAATGTCATCTGCTCCGTTTGAACCAGTTTATTCTCCAGGGAATCCAGGAGTTGAACCATTGCTTGGTAGGTTCCCCTTTTTGTACCTTTAAAGGCTACGAATACCGTAAAGCTCGTAATTAGTGGAAACTTAGGGGAAGCTATTGTATCAAAAATGCCATGCACATGTACCCTGCCTCGTTCATCCCTAAACGCATCCTGAGCTACGAGTAAAGCAGCAATTCTTGGTTCTAAGGGAGCTTCAACCATCCTACCCCTCCTATATAATTTCTGAGCTACAGTATAGCCGACATTATAACATAATGCTATATCCCTACAGAAATAACTGCATTTTACCCCTCTACCATCTTCTTCGCCTCCTCCCACAGGGCGTTTTGCTCAGCAAAGGATAGCTGGCTAAAATTTAGCCCACGCTGGCGGCAGAGCTCTTCCATATAGGTAAAGCGACGGTAAAATCGCTGGTTTGCTTCCCTCAGTGCCGACTCTAAGTCTATCCCCTGCCGGCGGGCAATATTAGCCAGGGTAAAGAGCAAATCACCAAACTCCTTTACCTGCTGCTCCTGACTTGGGGCCTGCTTAAACTCGCTAACCTCCTCTGCCAGCTTATCTATAACGCCGCTAACATCCTCCCAGTCAAAGCCTACCCGGGCCACCCTGTCCTGAATCTCCTGGCTGTAAGCTAACGCCGGCATCTGCTTAGGCACACTGGCCAGCATAGAGGCATCAGCCTCCCGCTCCTGCCTCTTGAGGGCTTCCCAGTTATGCAGTACCTCATCAGCGTCGGCTACCTTAACAGAACCAAAGACATGAGGATGGCGGCGGATTAGCTTTGAATTAATGTTGCTGATAGCGTCTTTAAGCTCAAATTCACCGGCTTCAGCGGCCAGCTGGGCATGGAAAACAACCTGCATCAATAGGTCGCCCAGCTCAAGACAAAGCCGGGGCCAATCAGCCTCATCAATGGCCTCCAATACCTCGTAGCACTCCTCAAGCAGATTCTCTCGCATGGAGGCGTGGGTTTGCTCTCTGTCCCAGGGACAGCCATCAGGAGCCCGCAACCTGGCGATAATATCTACCAATGTAGTAAACTGGCTCAGGTTCTCCGGTAAAGACAATGTAACCTCCTTTTTCACATAAGTCTTGGGTTAACTTGACGGCAATATTGCCCCGATGAACTGCCTCTGCCCCCTCAGAAACTCGGCGGCAGAGATAGCTCGCTTCCCCTCCAGTTGAACCTTTGAAACCCCTAAAACTCCATCTCCGGTGTGTATTCCAAATGTTGCCTTTGACTCCCCCATGGCTGGACCTAGAGCCACTACCCACCCGGCGCCAAGGGTTGTTTCTCCAGGCATAGGTACCGCCTCAATAATCTTAAGTCGCCTTCCCTGCCACCAGGTATAACACCCTGGCCAGGGCTGGAAGGCGCGCACCCGCCGCCAGATATCTATGGCTGGCAGATGCCAGTCAATCTCACCTTCTTCCTTGGAGATTAAGCTGCAGTAGGTGGCTTTGGCTTCATCCTGCGGTTGGGGATTCAGCTCACCCCTTATCCAGCGAACTAAAACATCCTGAAGCAACCAAGCTGCTATCAGGGACAGCTTGGCAGTAAGCGAGCCGGCGGTATCTTGCCCCAAAACAGGAATCTGGGCTCTGGCTAATATGGGACCTGTATCCAAACCCTGGTCCAACAGCATAAGGCTAACCCCAGTAAACTCATCACCAGCCAGGATAGCCGCTACCACCGGTGAGGCACCCCGAAACCTAGGTAGCAGGGAGGGATGAATATTAATACACCCATAGCGAGGAATCTCTAAAACCGACGGCGGCAGAATCTGACCAAAGGCGGCCACCACGATAACATCAGGGTGAAACTCAGCTAGCTGCGTCACCACCTCAGCCTTCTTTAAACTAGGTGGCTGCATTACCGGCAGGTTCCAAGTTAGGGCTGCCCTTTTCACTGGAGGATAAGCCAGGGAACGCCCCCGGCCAGCTGGTTTATCCGGCTGAGTATAGACAGCAACCACCGGATACTGATTAAGAATAAGCTGTTCTAGAGGAGGAACAGCAAGCTCAGAGGTGCCCAGAAAAATAATTCGCACTTTAAGCCTCCGGTCACCAAATTCTAACATTAAAAAAATTTTCCAACAACCAAAGACTTTATATCTATCAGGTAAATATTGGGTAAATAAACAAGCTTCTAAGACCTAGCAAGAGCCAAGAAGCATTAAAAATGACCAGCAACCAACCTCAAAAACCTTGCCACTATATAAGCTTGCTGGTATTATTTTTAGTAATGTCCATTTTTTAATCCCTCCCCCCGAACCTCAATCAGCCGGCTATTAAGCCGCATCCACCCCGGTAAATGAGCCTGAAGGTCAGCGTGAGAATCAAGTCTTAAACAAAGGGGGTAATTCTTGGAAGCCAGGTCTGTGCAAGAAATCTGGGAAGCTGCCTTAGGTGATTTACAACTCCAAGTCTGCAAGCCAAATTACAAGACCTGGCTGAAAAAAACAGTCGGCTTAAGCTTCAAAGATGACCAGTTTGCGGTTGGTGTTCCCAATACCTTTGTCGCCGAATATTTAGACCAGAACCAACGCTCTCTAATTGAAAAAACACTCATTGGCATTACCCACCGCAACATTAATGTCCTTTTCCAAGTAGATGGCAGGTATCAAAATCCACTCGGCAGCTCCAGTGCCCGAGAGGAAACCATTACTGCCAGACAAGCTAGCCTCCCCAGATTCAATCCCAAATATACTTTTAATTCCTTCGTGGTGGGTAACAGTAACCGCTTAGCCTATGCCGCTGCCCTTGCGGTTGCTGAGAACCCGGGATATAACTATAATCCGTTATTTATATGTGGCGGGGTGGGGTTAGGTAAGACGCATTTGCTACATGCTATTGGTTATGCAGCTCAAGCCAGCCATATTAAGGTACTCTATGTTAGCGCCGAGCGATTTACCAACGAGTTCATCACCGCTATTCGAGAGAGGAAAACCGAGGAATTCCGCAATAAGTATAGAAGCGTTGATATGCTGCTCATTGATGACATCCACTTTATTAGCGGCAAGGAACAGACTGAGGAAAGTTTTTTCCATACCTTTGATGAGCTCCATAATGCTAATCACCAGATAGTTATTACCTCCTGCTGCCCCCCGAAGGCTATGTACCAATTACCGGACCGATTACGCTCCCGCTTCGAGTGGGGTCTAGTTGCTGATATTCAACCACCTGACCCTGAAACACGCCTGGCTATCTTGCAAGCTAAAGCCGAACAGAAGGGAACGGAAATTCCATTAGACGTGCTGGAATTTATTTCTCAGCAGGTTCAACAAAACATAAGGGAGCTGGAGGGTGCCTTAAACCGAGTTATTGCTTACGCCAAGCTGGTTAGCGCTTCACCTACCCCAGAGATAGCCGCTCGTGCCCTTGAGGATATAGCCAGTAAGCAGCCTAAGACTGCTTCCATCACGCCTGACCTAGTGCTGGAAGCGGTAGCTAGCAGCTTCCAGCTAATGCCAGTAGACCTGAAAGGTCGGAAGAAAGATAAGGAAACAGCTTTAGCCCGACAGGTAGCGATGTATCTTATTAGGCAGGCAACCAATTTCTCATTGGCGCAGATTGGCCAAGCGCTCGGGGGCAAAAATCCAGCAACAGTTAGCCACGCTTGTGAAAAAATAGCCAGTGATTTTGATACCAGCCCCTATTTGAGGCGAAAAATCTTGGACATTGAGCAAAAAATGTACCCTAACGAAAAGGGCAAGAAATACCGCTAACCTTTTTTTACCACCATATAATACCTTTTAAAAAAACCACATTAGCTAAAAATAGCCATTTTTTGTATAACTGGCCCTATGTTTTTAATAATTCCCAGAATCTTTTGATAACTTTAAACTGGGTTAGCTTGGATTTTAGCCTTAAAGTTTACCCTAGCCCAGCATAGCATCCTACCAATGCCCAGCGTTATAATTATAAATGTTATTGTTATTTACTAGGTATATAAGATAACATATATAATAATTATAATTAAGTTGCCGTTTTCATAGAGGACTTGACAGGGGTTGTAACTAGATGTTTGACCGAGTGGAGATAGTAGTAAAGGCAGGTGATGGGGGAGATGGGGTAGTAAGCTTCCGGCGGGAGAAGTTCGTTCCCTTTGGTGGTCCTGATGGTGGGGATGGTGGAGGAGGCGGAGATGTGATTATTATGGCTGATCCGGCGGTTACTAGCTTACGTGGCTTCAAGCAGAAGAGATTTTATCGAGCTAGTGACGGTAAGGATGGCAGGGGTAAGCGGCAGCATGGTAAGAAGGGGGAAAACCTGGTCTTAACAGTACCGGTAGGGACTATGGTTTTAAGTAAGACGCAAATAGGTGGTGATGACCTCATTGCCGATTTGGAGCAGCCTGGGCAACAGGCAGTGGTAGCTAGGGGGGGTGAAGGAGGATTGGGCAATATTCACTTTGCTTCGTCAACCAATCAAGCCCCTCAAATTGCTCAGAAAGGGGAGGTCGGGGAGGAAAATTGCATAATATTGGAATTAAGGCTCATTGCCGATGTTGGCATTATTGGTTATCCCAATGTAGGTAAGTCAACCTTGTTGGCAGCAGTTTCAGCCGCCAAACCCAAAATAGCTAGTTATCCATTCACTACCCGTGAGCCTATTCTGGGGGTGGCTGAAGTAGGACCGGAAGGCTTGGTTTTGGCTGAGATTCCAGGACTAATTGATGGTGCTCACCTTGGACGGGGATTGGGGCACGATTTTCTGCGTCATATTGTACGTACCAAAATACTTATTCACCTGATAGATGGTGGCTCAGCATCTCCGGTGGAGGATATGATACGGGTAAATGCCGAGTTGAGCCTATTTGATTCGGCTCTGGCACAGAAGCCGCAGCTGGTGGCGGTAAACAAGATTGATTTGCCCCAGGTGCGGGTACAGTTAGCCGAGATAAAGAATGCCTTTGCCAGACTTGGGACTGTCTTTTTCATCTCGGCAGCAACCGGGGAGGGTGTTACTGAACTTATGGCAGAAACGGCGAAGTTGCTGAAGCAGGTTTCTGCTACAAAAGGAGCTGGTAAGGAGGTTCCAAGGAAGGTTTTTCGTCCCCGACCTCGGGGTGCTGACACCAGTGTGCGTAAGGAGGGAGATACCTTTGTGGTGGTGGCACCCGGACTAGAGCGTATAGTGACCAGGCTGGGCGCAACTAGTCCTGATGTACGCCGGCAGCTCAAAAGGCAACTGGCTAGGCTGGGGGTGAGCAAGAGCTTAGAGAAGGCCGGGATTAAGCCCGGTGATAGAGTCCGCTGTGGAGATTTGGAGTGGGAGTGGTAATAGAATGAATATCGGGGTGCTCGGGGGGACTTTTGACCCGATTCATATGGGGCACCTCATTATAGCTGAGGAAACAAGAGGCCGGCTAAATCTAGCTGAGATTCTTTTTGTGCCCGCGGGCCAGCCGTGGCTCAAGGCGAATAACCTTATCTCACCTGCCGAGCACCGTGTCCAGATGGTGCGCCTGGCCATTGCCGATGAACCTTACTGCAAACTGTCTACTATGGAGATAGAACGGGCAGGTCCCTCCTATACGGTGGACACCATTGCTGAGCTTAAGGGTCAAATCGGAGCTGGGGATAAGCTATTTTTCATTTTGGGTTGGGATAATTTGATGCAGTTGCCGCAGTGGCATGAGCCATCCCGCCTGGTTAGAATGTGCCGCTTGGTGCCTGTTCCTAGAGTAGGCTACCGCTCTCCTGACTTTAACTCTCTGGAAGCGGCTATCCCCGGCTTATCTCAGAGTATTATCATGCTTGATACGCCGCAGATAGAGATTAGTTCCTCAGAAATTAGAGACCGGGTCGCCCGGGGGCTATCAATTCATCACCTCGTCCCCGAGCCAGTAGAGAGCTATATTAAGCAGCATAGGCTATATAAAGAAAATTATTGACAAAAGTAACTAATTAGTTTTATACTCACTCTCGCTCTTTATAGGAGTTTAGAGGGTGGGTAAATCGATAACAATACGGCTTAAAGTATATAGGCTAGACGAGGCATGTGAGCGTTTAGCGGTTTTGGCTAAGCATAAGAAGCCACGCTACAGCCGCGGCGGCTTCTATAAAATTGTCCGGAAGTATAAACCAGAGCTTATTGAACCAGTGATTACTGAGGCGGATCTAGAGTTTATTGCAGAAAAGATGCGAAAGCCTGGCAGACCAAAAACAGTTGACAAAAGTAACCAATAATGATATGTTTATTGTAGAGATTAAATAATTCTTGGCCGAAGACATGGGAAAAATTTTAGTGATTGCAAGGGTTGAGCTGTATGGTTTATACTGTTGGTGCTCTATTTTAGCTGGAAGGAACATCTAAGGGGGACGGCGTGATGTTAGAAAGTAAGCAGGTAGGTAAAGATGTTATGTTGCCAGGTAGACGCAAGGAAGGCCACCCATTTGAAATACTTTTAGTTGCAATGTGTATGTTTGCAAAGGAAGGGAAAGATGAAGTAAGTCTTTCTGAATTTCAGGAGAGTATTGCCGAATTTCAGCGGAAATTTCCATCGTTGGGCTACTCTTTTTCGGAGCGGTTCCTTCTCTCTTCGGATCTGCTTTCGGACCTAAAGGATTTGGATCATAGAGGATATATACGTGACTACCATTATAGACTTGATGCGTTACTGCCTAAGAGATTTCTGGCTTTGACTGCGTTAGGACGAGGTCAAGGTAAGAAAGTGTTACTGGCACTTCCAACCGATGTAGTCGAGGATCTAATAAACGCTGTGAAGATTGCGATGAGGAATTATAATGAGAGATGGCGCTTGTGGGCTAGGTAAACAGGTTAACTATTATAGCAGCACCAATGGTGCCCAATATTGCTAGGACACCAATAACAAGATTCCTGAGTAACTTGTTTTGTTCCCTATATAGAGTTGTTAACTCATTAAATGCTCTTTTTTCTGCTGCAGATGTTGCTTCAGCTACTATGTCTGAAGAAACTTCTTTTTCTATCCAATTACCAATTTCCTTCTGCGTTAGAAGGAACATACCCCGAGCGACATCCCAGGGCCAACCATATAGCTCGACCACCTTATCTATGTCGTCCTTAGTGACTTTATCTGGAAGTAATGGTATTTGTTGCCTGGCATGGGCAAATTTGATACTTCCGATGTTTTCCCTACCTAAGGACTTGACTTTATCGCGTGTGATTACTGTTTCTGTTTCTGATGCTTCCATAAAATAGCATGTGCAAAATTCCTCTCCATAATCAAGGGCGACAGGGTTCCTTGCTAAGTTTGTAAATCCTATTAGTAACTTACCGTACCACGTTGGGTCTATTCTAGTGGCAGATAAACAGGCACCTTCAAATATCCATGTCGCTCTAGGAACGATCATTGCTAATACATCTTTAGGTAAGCAGATGTATTCCTTGGAGAGAATCAAAACCGTTTCACCGGGGCCGATTTGGATGTGCTCTCCTGCTTCAAGCTTTTTGGTGTTATGTGGATCCCTTAAAGAAACGTATTCTTTACCCACAGACAAATCATAACAACAAGCTCCTAAGGCATAGGTTTCAAATGGATCAATTACGATTTTATTCCCTATCTTGTCCTAATCACCCCTTTTCCACCACTCTCTTGCTCGCTTTGCCTCTTTGGGGTCTTGGATTATGCGGTCTCTCAGGTCTCTATCTGATAGAATCATTATTGCTTCCTCTGTTTCACGGCCCTAAATATCCAGGTTCCTGACGCTTTTAGCGTGGGCCTGGATAAAGGCTTTGCGGGGCGGGACTTCGCCACCCATTAGCATATTGAATATTTGGTCGGCCTTGGCGGCATCGTCTATATTTACTGTAAGCAGGGTGCGGGTAGCTGGGTTCATGGTGGTCTCCCATAGTTGCTCGGCGCTCATCTCCCCCAAACCTTTGTAGCGTTGAACCTCTACCTTCTTGGCCCCTTTTAGACTGCGGAGCACCTCTTCCTTTTCCTGCTCAGAGTAAACCCAGTGCTCCTGCTTGGGCGCTTTAATGCGGTAGAGGGGTGGCTGGGCAATAAACAGGTGACCTTGGTTAATTAGCTCCACCATATGGCGGAAGAAGAAGGTAAGCAGCAAGGTGCGAATGTGAGAGCCATCAACATCAGCGTCGGTCATCAGGATAAGCCAGTGATAACGGAGCTTTGACAGGTCAAATTCATTATCTATACCAGCCCCCAGAGCAGTAATGATGGCACGGATTTCTTCATGAGATAGCATCTTATCTGATGACGCCTTTTCCACATTGAGGATTTTGCCCCGCAGCGGCAGGATAGCCTGGAAACGTCGATTTCTTCCTTGCTTGGCTGACCCACCGGCTGAGTCTCCCTCTACCAGATATAGTTCACGGAGAGAAGGTTCCTTCTCGGAGCAGTCAGCCAGCTTCCCAGGTAATGTGCCTGTATCCAGGCTACTCTTTTTGATGATTAAATCACGAGCCTTGCGGGCGGCTTCTCTAGCCTTAGCTGCGGTCAGGCACTTGTCTAAAATCCTTTTAGCTTCATCGGGGTGCTCCTCAAGGTAGAGGGATAAACCTTCGCCGACGACACTCTCTACCAGACTTTTGATTTCAGGATTACCCAACTTGGCTTTAGTTTGTCCCTCAAACTGCGGTTCAGCCAGCTTGACGCTAATAATAGCCGTTAGCCCTTCCCGGACATCATCACCGACTAAATTGGGCTCGTCTTCTTTGAGAAATTTGTTTTTATGGGCATAGTCATTGAGCACCCGGGTTAGCGCTGCGCGGAAGCCAGTAAGGTGAGTGCCTCCGTCCACGGTATTAACGCAGTTAGCAAAGCTAAAGGTGGACTCGCTAAAGCTATCATTATACTGAAGGGCTACCTCAGTTAAGGTGCTGTTTACCAGTTTAGAGATATAAATGGGTCTGGGGTGACGGACTAGACGGTTTCGATTAAGGTGGCGCACGAAGCCAGTAATGCCACCCTCAAAGTAAAAGGTCTTTTCGTTGTCCTCCCTTTCATCCTTAAAGTATATTTCTAGTGCCTTGTTCAGGTAGGCCATCTCTCGCAGACGCTCGCTCAGAATATTGAAATCATATCTGGCTTTACCGAATATCTCTTCATCAGCGCGGAAGGTGATGGTAGTGCCAGTATTACCAGCCTCACCAACCACCGCTATCTCTCCCTGGGACACACCCTGCCGGTATTCCTGTTGATATACTTTACCATCGCGCTTGACATTAACCTCAAGCCAGGAGGAAAGGGCATTTACTACCGAGGCACCTACCCCGTGTAACCCACCCGACACCTGGTAGGTCTTGCCGCCAAATTTGGCTCCGGCGTGGAGAGTGGTCATCACTGTCTCTAGGGCTGATATACCGGTTACCGGGTGAGTATCTACCGGAATGCCCCGCCCGTTGTCTTCAACCCTGACGGCACCATCTTCTAGAATAGTGGCCACTATCCGGTTGCAGCAGCCAGCCATGGCTTCATCAATGCTGTTGTAGACAATTTCGCAGACCAGGTGGTGCAGCCCACGTTGGTCAGTACTGCCAATATACATGCTTGGTCGGCGGCGGACTGCTTCCCGCCCACCCAGAACCTGAATATCCTCGGCAGTATACTCATTATTCAGTTGCTCCAGTGGCAAAGAGGCATCTTGTGTCATAGTTAGACTCTACTCCATTGTTGGCAATGAGCAGACATAAGGGTTGAGAGGGGTGGTTTTAGATAGGTAGGATAAGCTAACGTAAAAGCTGAAGAGTTATCAGTAATTTCTAGCCACAGCGGGACATTCATCAATACTATTATAGCATAATTTAGCTACGAAGTGAAGCTGGGGCTAGCTAGAGCAATTCCCTTTCTAGCTGGCTAATAGGCACTGTTTTTTGCTGGGAGGTAATCATATCCCGCAGTATAACGGTGCCAGTCTTTATTTCTTCCTCACCAATAATCACCACCTGACGGGCACCGAAGGTATTAGCCTGCCGTAACTGAGCCTTCAGGCTCTTGTTACCAAATGCCTCCAGTACTGCAATGCCAGCCCGTCTAAGCATTGAGGCTAGCTTTACTGCTTCATCTCTAGCTTCATCACCGATATAGGCGATAAAAACCTGTGGTTGGGGCAGAGGCGGGATGGGAACGTTTTGTTTCTTTAGGTTGATTATTATTCGCTCCAAGCCAGCAGCGAAGCCAACCGCTGGAGTAGGCTTACCCCCCAGTTCCTCAATCAGGTCGTCATAGCGTCCCCCACCGCCAAGGGTGCTCTGGGTGCCTTCTTCCTCAGGCTGAATCTCAAATACCGTCCTGGTATAGTAGTCCAGTCCCCGAACCAGACGGTGGTTTACTTCAAAAGGAAGTTCAAGCAGCCTTAGGTATCCCTTCAGCTGACTAAAGTGTTCATCACATTGCCCACAAAGGTAATGGGTGCTCCTAGGGGCGGAGTTGGCTATTTGCTGGCATAGGGCCTGTTTACAATCAAGCAGGCGAAGCGGATTTCTCTTTAGCCTGGTTTTACAGTCTGAGCACAGGTCACGAGCGTAGTTAGCATAATAGTCCTTCAGGACAGCTAAATATTGTGGTCGGCACTGCTTACAACCGATGCTATTTAGCTGGAGCGACAGGTGGTGAAGATTTAGCGACGCAAAGAGTTGCCAGGTCATATCAATGACTTCAGCGTCAAGGGCAGGGGCATCATCACCAATAGCCTCATAGCCAAACTGATGGTGCTCGCGGTATCTCCCCGCCTGGGGTCTTTCGTATCTAAAAATAGGGGCAATATAGTATAGCTTTACCGGTTGTGGTAAATTATGTAGTCCATGTTCCAGGTAGGCTCGGCACACTGGCGCCGTGCCCTCTGGTCTCAGGGTCAATTGGTTTCCTCCCCTGTCTTCAAAGGTATACATCTCCTTGGTTACAATGTCGGTTTCTTCACCTACGCTCCGAGTAAAAAGACGGGTGTCCTCAAAGACGGGCAGGTCGATACGCTCATAGCCGTAGAGCTGGCAGACATTAGCTACCTTTTGCTCTATGTAGCGCCAGTAGGCTTGCTCCTGGGGTAGAATATCTGAGGTTCCTCGCGGTGCTCGGTACAACCTGACTCCTTCGGCTCTTATCTTAAAGCTAGAATACAGTATTAGTGCCAGATTTGTAAAGGGTGATTGTTTGGGAACTCCTTCTTCCCCACCCGCCCACCCTGAGTGACATCGGGGCTGTGCCCCCGTACTCTGCTTTTTAAAGCTCGCATCTGAGGCTTTGCTCCTCTAAAATCTCGTCCCTCCTCCTTTGTAAAGGGGTGGTTTGAAGGGGTGAAACCCCTTCACATTAACCTTCCCCCTCTCCTTTTAAAGAGAGGGGGACAAAGGGGGTGAGGTCAGTCAATAATTTGTAACGGTGAATTTTACATGAGTAACCTGATTGGTCTATACTTAAAATATAAATCCTATCTATAGTTAGAGTAGAAGGAGCGTCAAACTCTTGGCTACTGTTGAGGTATTGAGTTTTAGTGAACTTATCGTAAAGGCTAAGCAGTATCTTCCCCCAGAGAAGGTAGCTATAGTTGAAGGTGCCTATAATTTTGCCCTAAAGGCACATGAGGGGCAGGTGCGTAAGTCAGGCGAGCCCTTTGTTGAGCATCCGTTGCAGGTGGCGCTTATACTGGTTGAGCTTCAACTGGATGCCGGCACTCTAGCCGCCGCTCTACTACACGATGTCCCGGAGAACTGTGGGATACCTGTCACGGAGATTGAAGCCAAGTTTGGTGCCGACATAGCCAAGCTGGTTGATGGCACTACCAAGCTGGGCAAGTTCTCCTGGCAAGCCCCAGGTAAGGGGGTAGCCGCTGGGCAGCAGCAGGCAGAGAACTTGAGGAAGCTGCTGGTGGCCATGGCTGAAGACCTCCGTGTAGTGTTTATTAAGCTAGCTGACCGGCTGCATAATATGCGTACTCTGAAGGCACTGACACCACAAGCCCGGCGGGGCATTGCTCAAGAGACCCTAGAAATATATGCCCCCCTAGCCCATCGGCTGGGGATATGGGAGCTAAAGTGGCAGCTGGAGGATTTGTCCTTCCGCTATCTGGAGCCAAGGAAGTATCGCCAGATTGTTAACCTAGTTGCGGCTAAACGTGTCCAGCGGGAGAGCATTGTCGCTCAGGTAATCCAGATTTTGAGGGCTGAGTTTGACCGGCTTGGTCTCACAGTTGAGGTATCGGGTAGACCCAAACATATCTACAGTATATACCAGAAGATGCAGAGGTATGCTGCTCAGGGTAAGCACTTTGATGATATACATGACCTGCTTGCCCTTCGGGTATTGGTGGGCACGGTGCCGGATTGTTATAGTGCGGTCGGCATTATCCACAGTTTGTGGCGTCCAATACCTGAGGCGTTTGATGACTCTATTGCTAATCCCAGGCCCAATGGATATCAATCGTTACATACTGCCGTAATGTACCTCGGCACCACCCCTCTAGAAGTTCAGATCCGTACCCAGGAGATGCATCATATCGCTGAATATGGGGTAGCTGCTCACTGGCGCTATAAAGAAGGTGAAAGGAAGGATATCCACTTTGAGGAGAGGATAGGCTGGCTGCGCCAGTTAATTGAGTGGCACCGTGAGTTCAGTGGGGCGGAGGAATTCCTCGAATCGGTTAAAACTGATATATTCATTGACCAGGTTTTTGTTTATACCCCTAAAGGGGAGATAAAGGATTTGCCCAGAGGCGCTACCCCGCTTGATTTTGCTTATCGGGTTCATACTGAGGTGGGACACCGCTGTGTTGGGGCTAAGGTCAATGGTAGGCTGGTGCCACTAAGCTACGAGCTCAAAAATGGTGATGTAGTTGGGATTGTGTCGGCTAAGGTGGCTAGAGGACCGAGTCGGGATTGGCTCAATCCCCATCTGGGTTATACCAAGACTTCTCATGCCAGGGAAAAGATACGGCAGTGGTTTAAAAAGCAGGAGCGGGCGGATAATATTGAGCGAGGCCGGGAGCTTCTGGAGAAGGAGTTGCGGCATCTGGGGGTAAAGCTCAGCAAGCGGGAGGAGCTGGCCAAGCTGTTTAAGTATGATAGCCTTGATGACTTTCTGGCGGCTATTGGCTACGGGGGTGTTACTAGGCACCAGATTGCCTTGAAGCTAGCCGCCCAACAAGAGCAGCCTAAGGTAGTAGCTGAGGTTGCCCCATCCAAGCTATCGGTATCAGCTGTTCGGGTGCTGGGGGTCGGAGATTTGCTTACCCATTTAGCTCAGTGTTGTCGCCCGGTGCCGGGTGATAAGATTGTTGGCTATGTTACTCGTAGCCGGGGGGTGGTAATCCACCGTCAGGATTGTTACAATGTGTCTCACCAAGATGAGCCGGAGAGGCTGATTGCCGTGGAGTGGGGACAGGTTGATTCGCTATACCCGGTTAGTATTCAGGTTGAAGCCTGGGATAGAGTGGGGCTTATACGCGATATCACCACGGTTATCGCTGAGGAGAAGGTTAATATTGCTGGCATGAGCTCCATCAACCATGATGACCATACGGTTACTGAATACTTTACTTTAGAGACGAAGGGTTTGGCGCAGCTATCGCGGCTATTGGTAAAAATTGAGGGAGTTGGGGGAGTAATAAGTGTTACTAGGGTTGGGGATGGAGTAACTGCCAAAACTAACCCTTCAACCTAAATTAGTCTAAATAATAAATGTGAGGGGGTAGGCATTGCCAATAAGTAAATCATCTCAAAAACAGGTGCGTGTGTCAGCAAGACGGCGGTTAGGTAATAAATCTATTCGTAGCCTGTGCAAGACTAACATAACTAAGGCGGAAAGGTTTATTTTCCTAGGCGAGCTTGAGGCAGCTAAAGAGACGGTAGTAGCGGCCATCAGTTCTTTAGATAAGGCGGCGGAGAAGGGGGTTATCCACCCTAATAATGCTGCCAGACGTAAAGCACGATTAATGAAGAAGCTAAATCAGGCACTGGCCTTATCTTCAGCTGAAACTAAGCTGGAAGAAGCCAGCTGATTTACCTCAGAATGGGGGATTGACAGAAAGGCTTATTTAGTATAAGATTTATTTTAGAACAGATGTTCAACCAAATAGCGATGGTGAGCAGTGATGGCACTCTCAGCTAAGCAGCAACAAATTATTGATTTTATTAGCCGTTTTTTGGCCGACAAGCAGTATCCCCCCACTATCAGGGATATCGTAAACGGATGTGGGCTTAGCTCAACTTCGGTGGTAGATTACAACCTTAAAATCTTAGCAAGGGAGGGGTATATTAGCCGCCATCCCGAGGTGTCGCGTGGTATCGTGGTACCCCCACGGTCTCCTGCCCTGAGACGTCGACTTCTAGTACCGGTGATTGGTCAAATAGCGGCTGGTGAACCAATACCGGTGCCTACTCCTGATACCTGGGATGTGGCCGCTTCGTCTGAGACTCTGGAGGTTACCCAAGATTTAACCCGAGGCAGGGAAGGGGTTTATGCTCTTAGGGTGCGGGGCTCATCAATGGTAGATGCTTTAATTAATGATGGCGATATTGTCTTGATGCAGTATGTGAATGTGGTGGAGAATGGAGAAATGGCAGCCATATGGCTTAAGGCGGAGAAAGAGGTGACGCTGAAAAAATTTTATGCTGAGAATGGTCGTATTCGCCTTCAGCCGGCCAATAGCCAGATGCAGGCAATGTATGTTGAGCCGGACAATGTTGAGATTCAAGGTAGGGTCATTGCTGTCATCCGGCAGTTGACGTAGCTCTTTTTGACCTTGGTAGCCAATGAGTGTAAATTAGCCATAGCCTAAATATGACACGTCATAAGCATTAGTAACCGAAAAGGAAGCTATGATTTTATCTCAGTTTCAGAGTGTAGGGCGTGACCTCTTTACCCGGGGGCTGGTTTCTTCCAGTAGCGGGAACCTAAGTATTAGGTTGGGCGAGCGGATGATTATTACTCGGCGTGGTAGCCGGCTGGGTTGTCTTGAAGAGCATGACTTAATAGAGACGGGAATAATTAAGAATGACCGCAATACACCGCTAGCCTCAACAGAATTAGCTGTCCATCGCGCTATTTATCAGGCGACCCCTGCCTTAGCCATTGTTCATGCCCACCCGCCTCATGCCGTTGCCTTATCTTTGGCTGAGACTGAGATTGTGCCCCATGATGCTGGATGTCTGTCCATGGTGAAACGGGTTCCAGTCGTTGGTTGGCATATGGAAGTAAGACCTGGGGGTCTGGCTGATATAATTGCTCAGGAGTTAAAGCAGCACCAGATTATTGTGGTTCACGGACATGGTAGCTTTGCTATCGGTCAGCTACTTGAGGAAGCTCACGATTGCACTACCATGCTGGAGGAAAGCTGCCAGGTCATTTGCCTGCTAAAGTCACTAAGGGTAACCCTGGCCAAGAAATAGCTATCCCTCTTCTTTCTTATCCCTTTGCCAATGGTCAAAGATAAAATCCTTTTTGGTCTTGGATTTAGCCAGGGCGGCTCTGGCAGTGGGTAGAAATTTTATCACTATCACTAGTCCCACAATAACGGCCATGATGGTACCTATACCTGATTTCATACCCAGCCAGGTGATAAAAGGTAGAGAAAGAAGACCAATACCCAGTGATAAAGCAACATTGCGGGTGATTATGAAAGGTATAAGAATTATCCCGAAGAGAATTAGTAATCCCTGCCAGTATCCATAGACAGGTAGCAAAACAGCTAGGGCACCGAAGGTAGCCCCCATACCCTTCCCTCCGCTGAAGTTGAGAAAGACCATCCAATTATGACCAATAACTGAAGCCAGTGCTGCTAGCAGCACAAAGAGAGGTGGCACAGCTAGTAACCAGTAGGCTATGGCCACTGCCGCTGCTCCTTTGCCGACATCAGTAATACCTGCCGCCAGAGCTGGCCAAGGTCCCACCTCACGGAAGACGTTTAAGCCACCAACATTGCCCCCGCCAAGCTGACGAATGTCTTCGCCTTTGGCGAGACGGGTAGCAATATAGGCTGCCGGGATAGAGCCAAACAGATAGCCTATGATTATGGCTATGAACCCAGTAACGATATCATTGACTATCATTTAAGCCTCAAGCACTAGGTTTTTTTGTAGACGGGGGTACACCACTCAAGGTATTTAGGATTATTGCCTCGTATTACCTCGGAATAGATTTCCTGTAACCGGCTGGTTATCTCACCAATTTCACCGTTACCTATCTTTCGACGGTCTATCTCAGCTACCGGAGTTATATGAGCAGCCGTGCCAGTAAGGAAGCACTCTTCTGCAGTATAGAGTTCACTGCGGTCAATATGTCTTTCTATCGTTTCAATACCGAGCTCATTTTGTGCCAGTTTTATTACGGTATCGCGAGTAACACCCATAAGAAAATTATCATAGCTGGCTGGGGTAACCAACTTATTATCTATGACTAGAAAAATATTCTCGCCGCTACCTTCGGAGACATAATCGTCTGAGGTAAGTATGATTGCCTCGTCAAAACCATTCTCATTAGCTTCTGTTTTGGCCAAGGCATTATTAATATAAAGCCCGCTAATCTTAGCCCGGGGGGTTTCATCAGGACGCCGCCAGGAAGAGACGCTGCATCTGGCTTTATCTACATCCAGATACCGTCCCCAAGGCATAGCAAAGACCAGAAAATCAGTCTCCAGGTCATGAAGGCGGACACCTAGAGCTTGAGCGCTTTTGTAGGCTAGCGGGCGTATATAAATATCTTCTTGAAAACCACACCTTGCTACTAGGTCAATCGTTATCTGGCATAGCTCATCAGTAGTATAGGGTAGGTTAAGCCTCAGCACCTGACAGCCATTTTGCATCCTTTCATAGTGCTTCTTAAGGCGAAAGAGATAAATCTGCTGGTGTTCACTGTTCCAGTTGCCCCTTATACCCTCGAAAATGGCAGTGCCGTAGTGAAGGGCATGGGTCATAACCTCTATCTTGGCTTCGGCTAGCGGAACGAACTGCTTATGAAAAAAGGCATATGATGGCATTTTTATAGTCCTCCCTTACTAGATAGGGTTCATTATAGCTCATTATTGGGTGGGGAAACAAGTGGCTTTATTAAGCAATTTTGACCGCAGGCACCATCACACTTATAATTAAGCCAATACAGGAGGAAAGCAAAATGCAAACAATCTACCTAGTGCCCCATACCCATTATGATGTCGCCTGGGCTTTCTCTAAAGAGGAGTACCTCAGGATAAACGACACTATTCTCCAAGAAGTTATGAAGCTGATGGAAGCCCCGGAGTTTAAGTTTTGCTTGGAGCAGACCTTCCTGCTAGAAGCGATTGAGGAAAGGAATCCGGAACTTTGGTTGGGGCTAAAGGAGATGATAAAGAAGGGCAGACTTGAGATAGTTGATGGGCAGTATCTCATGCCAGATACCATGCTGCCGACCGGAGAGGTGCTGGTAAGAGAGATTTTATTTGGCAAAAAGTATTGCCGGGAGAAATTTGGCGTTGAAGTCCCGGTAGCCTGGGCGGCAGATAGCTTCGGTATGAATAGCCAACTCCCTCAAATTTATAAGAAAGCCGGCTACCAGTGGCTTGCCTTTAGGCGAGGGGCGAGGGCAGATATAACGCAGAGCGAATTTCTATGGGAGGGATTGGATGGGACAACCATTTTGGCCCACTGGTTCCCGCTTGGCTACCGGGCAGGTCTTGACCTTGACCAATGGGAGACAGCTTATATTGATCTTAATAAATATGCCGCCACCCATCATATTCTGATGCCCTGCGGCAGTGGCTCGATGCCGCCGCAATCGGAAATCCTTCAGGCAACGAGTGACTGGAATAGGGCTCATCCCGATATTGAGATGAAGCTGGCTACCCCCAGCCAATTCTTCCAGGCTCTGGAAAAAACCAAAAAGCGGTTTGAGGTGGTAGAAGGGGAGTTATACGACGATGAGCTGGTTGCCGTCTTCCCCCAGGTAGCCTCTAGTCGGATATGGATAGTACAAGATACCAGGGAGTGTGAGGGGCTACTCATCACCACCGAGGAGTTGGCTACCATTGCCTGGCTGCTTGGCGCTGAGTATCCGACTGATGAACTTAATGAGGCCTGGAAGAAAATTCTATTTATTGCCTTTCATGACATCATTACCGGCTGTGGTGTGGATGAGATTTATCAGGAGGTGAGGCAGATTTTTGCTTCCCTCAAAACCAAGCTTAGCCAACTCAAATCTCAATCTTTAGCCTATATTACCAGTAAGGTTAACACCAAGGGTTCAGGGGTAGTAGTGTTTAACCTTCTCACTTGGGGAATGAGGAATTGGGTTGAGGTGAGCTTACCATTACCGGAGGGGGGGCAGGTAGAGCCGGGCATAAAGGCTGAGGACTGGATAGAAAGCCAGATAATGGGGATAGACCGAAGAAAGGTTGGTGCTGCCAAGCAGGCTAAGATAGGTTTTATCGGTGATGTTCCGTCTCTGGGGTATAAGGTGTACCAAGTGGTTCCACAGAGAAAGGAAGCTGGAGCCGGGATAAGGATTGAAGAGCAAGGGGTGGAAACACCATTTTTTAAGGTGGAAGTGGATGAGAAAACAGGGATAATCCAGGTCTTTGATAAGGCGGGGAAACCCTTGGTAAAAGGGAACGAGCTGGTCATTGAAGATGAGAGTGGAGACCTTTACTATCACCAGTCTAGATTCTCTACGCTGATAAAGAGCGACTCTGGAGAGGGGTTCCAATATGGTAGCTTCAAACCGAAAAGCTTCCACATAGAAAGCGGACCTTTAACCACGAAGATAGTCTTTGAGGAAGAGTATTATTGCCTCACCTGGCCCTATCGGCTAAAGGAGAAGTTTCCCCCAATGCTCTATAAATATAAAACGCTGGATATTCGCAAGGAGGTTATCGTCTTTAGAGACCTGCCCCGCATAGAATTCATTACCAGGGTTAATAATAAGTACCCCAATATCAGGCTGAGGGTTAAATTTGATACCGGTATGGAAAGGAAGACCTACTTTCGGGAGACGCAATTTGGAGTTATTCCCGAACCAACCGAGTATTTAACCCGAGCGGGAGGGTTTGAGCCCTCTGGAATACCTAACTTCATGAGCTGGTTTGATTATGGTGATGGGACAAGGGGGATAACATTTATGAATAAAGGGCTGCCGGCATCGGAGATAGTGGAGGGTTCCGTCTATATCACCCTTCTCCGAAGTGTATCTGGACTCTCGGCTGATGGAATAGCTGGTCCGCTAGTGCCCACTCAGGATGCCTTGGAACTCAGGCCCTATACCTTTGAGTATGGTCTCCAATTTCATGAGGGCGATTGGCGGCAGGCCAAGGTGTATAAAGAGGCTCAGGAATATCATCATTCGCTGCTACCTTTTGTTGCCAACTCCAAGGGCGATTTGCCGGCGGAATTTTCCTTCTTCGCGCTTAAACCGAGTAACCTTATCCTTTCCGCGCTGAAAAAGGCGGAACAGAGCGATGATGTAATATTGAGATTCTTTGAAACCATAGGCGAGACTACTAAAGCCGAACTAAAGGTATTCAAGCCGATTAAGCAAGCCTGGGTAACTGACCTTCTGGAGAGAGAAGAGGAGGAGTTTGGGGTTACCGGTAACACTCTTGAATTAGAGGTAAAGCCCTTTGAGATAGTAACCCTAAAGCTCAGGTTCTGATAAGCCAAACTGCGAATTAGGGAAAAGACCGAGGCGATGATTAGGTTGAAGCGGGTGAGGAGAGGAGAGGTTAAAATTAAAAGTGGTTATGGGAAATGAGTAACATTCCTAAGAGCGTGGAGAAACGTATCATTCATCTGCGTAATAGTTACGATACACACCTCGACGTGCTTCGTCAGATTTTGGAGGCGGATGGGGGGAGAATATTTGGAGTCGATCAAATAGTTACTGGGGTTATTAACCGGTCGCTTTCTCTTATAGATGGCTTCACGACAATGGTTGAGAAACAAAATGTTCTTTGTGCCAATGCTCTCTTACGCCTGCAAGTAGACAGTATCATTCGGTTTTATGCCTGTTGGCTAGTAGCTGACCCACATTCTCTACTACTTCCGTTATTAGAAGATAAACCGCTTTACAAAATCAAGTCTAAAGACGGTAAGTCGTTATCAGATGTGTATCTCAGAACCGAAGCTTCAAAGTTGTATCCATGGATAAACAGTGTCTACGAGAAAACATCGGGCTTTATCCACCTCTCAATGCCTCACATACTGGCACCATTTGCTGAGAGTGACTATTCATCTCGGTCATTTATTGTTTCCGTTGGAAAACCAGGCCTAGGCCGACCGTGGAGAGAAAAAGAGATGATAGAATCCGTAGAAGCGTTCATCGAAGCAACGAATTGTATCTTGCACCTTGCGACATCATGGCTTGTAACCAAGAACAAGGAAGCGGCAAAACGTAAAGAGAACGAAAGCTAACAGCACCTTGAACAGTTTCTTCACCTAATTTTTTCAGGTAGATACCCCCCAGCCACCCCACCCAAAACCAAAGCAAACAGGATACCACCTACCCCACACCAACCCAACCGTTGCCTTTACATCTCGGGCAGATTTTAGACTTCTTCTGGTAGTCGCGTATTGCCGGGTCCTTGGGATTGGCCAATAGTGGAATTTCCCTTGGTACCGTACCTGTCCCGTGGCAAACAGGACACTGAGCCAGTATCATTCCCCTGGCTCTTGCCCTTCTCCTTTTCCTTCCTGCTTCCATCATAGCCCTTTCAAGAGGTTTGCCTTTTTGTTCTTGTCAAATACACCCCAGCCACCCCACCCAAAACCACTGCCCCAACTGCGGTGGCCAGGGCGCAGAACAGAGTAGCATCATACCAGAAACCCTGGGGGAAGAGCATTATCAGGTAGTCTTGAGAGGGGTCAAGCTGCCAGAACGGATTGGTGAAGCTAATGAGGTGGAACTGTAAGAATAGCTGGTCAAAGCCCAGTAGCGCGCCTAATCCCAGAGCTAGCATTAAGGCAAGGGTAACACCACCTCCCCCAACTATCCCCCAAGCCAGCCGCCGCCAGTATCTCTTCCTGTGCCACAGGAGGCTAACCCCGGCATAAGTCAAAGCATAAAGTAGTGTCCCTAGTAAAACCCAGTAGTCCAGCCAAATCAGCCCTTTGACATCCTTAAGGTGGAGCACCTCCCGCTGATTAAACAGCTCAAACGGCTGACCATCCTTGACTACGGTAAGACTAATATCCTCCTCATCCGAGTTAAAGTAGCTAATTAATCCCCTGGCTGCTTTCTCCAGTTCTGCTTCAGCCAAGCCGGTAGTCTGGCTGACACTGTATTTCTCAAAGCCATATTGATAAAGCCAGAGGCTATTTACCGCCCAGCCGATGCTGGCTGTTAGCAGCAGCACAGGCAGACACAGTATAAATAGCCATTTAGCGGCAATACCAAGAATCCTCAAATTTAACCTCTTCCCAGATTTTACACTGTCATGGCTAAAAAGAATAGTATTATCTACCTCACCCCCTGTATCCCCCTCTCCTTCAAAGGAGAGGGGGAAGGATATTCTTTGAAGGGGCAGAGCCCCTTCAATCCTCCGGTTACAATTTGTGCTCAAGCCTCCCTTATTGCAAGCAGAAGGTGATTTATTCAGAGGAGGCTACGCCTCTCTTGAACTCTGCTCAGAATTCTATCATCTGTAGTAAAAGAGGAGGAGTTTGAGAGGGGCGAAGCCCCTCTCTTACCTACGTTCCCCCTTCCCTTACAAGGGAAGGGGGTTAGGGGGATAGGTTGCTAAGCAGTCAAAATAAATTTGTTGCTCAATTTCTGAACCGTTACAGATTAAAAAAGAATACCTCAAAAACTAACCCTGTGCTATAATAATAGCAAATTCACACCACTAGAGGGCGCCATGTTCACTCATGTCCATGTCCATACTGAGTATAGCCTGCTTGATGGCATGAGCCGCATTCCTCAACTGATTGACCGAGCCAAAGAGCTGGGAATGGACAGCCTGGCGATAACCGACCACGGGATTATGTATGGTGCCATCCAGTTCTACCTGGCAGCCAGGGAGGCAGGTATAAAGCCTATCATTGGTTGCGAGATTTATATCGCTCCTAACAGCCATTTCAGCCGTGATGCCCGCGATAAACAAAACTTCCATCTCATTCTGCTGGCTAAAAATCAGGCTGGATACCACAACCTTATTCAACTCACCACTAAAGCACACCTTGAGGGTTTCTATTACAAACCCAGGGTAGACAAGGAGCTTTTAGAGCAGTATCATAATGGGCTTATCGCCCTCTCCGGCTGTGTTGCCGGTGAGGTTCCCCGTCTCATTCGGGAGGGACGCTACGAGGAGGCAAGAGAGGCAGCACTGTGGTATAAGCAGACATTTGGTGATTTCTACCTGGAGATTATGCGACAGCCCGTTCCTGAGATGGAGCGGTTAAACCAAGGTCTCATATCTCTGGGAGACGAGCTTGGTATTCCATTGGTAGCGACTAATGATGTCCACTATGTCAACCAGGAGGATGCCTCGGCCCACGACTTGCTGCTGTGTATCGGAACAAACTCCTCTATCTATGACGAGAAGCGAATGAAGATGCCTGGCGATTTCCTCTACCTCAAGAGTCCACAGGAGATGGCTGAGCTATTCAGTGATATTCCTCAGGCAATGGAGAACAGCGAGCGCATCGCTGAAATGTGTCACCTTGAGCTTGAGTTTGGACGCCTACACCTCCCTGAGATAGAGCTACCTGAGGGGAAAACCGCTGACCAGTTTCTGGCTGACCTTTGTTACCAGGGCTTACACCAATACTACCCCCATCCCACGCCGGAGATAGAGCAACGACTAGACTATGAGTTGGAGGTAATAAAAAAGACCCAGTTTGCTAACTACTTTCTGGTTGTCTGGGACCTTATTTCTTTTGCCCGAGACCAGAACATTCTGTTCGGGGTTAGGGGGAGTGCTGCTGCCAGTATTGTCCTTCATTGCCTAGGCATCACTGCGGTTGACCCTATTGAACATAAGCTGGTCTTTGAGCGGTTTCTCAATCTGGAGCGCCAAGAAATGCCGGATATAGATCTGGATTTTGAGGATGACCGCCGTGATGAGGTCATCGCCTATGTGTCCCGTAAATATGGACATGACCATGTCGCCCAGATTATTACCTTCGGCACCCTGGGTGCTAGAGCCGCTCTCAGGGATGTGGGACGGGCTTTAGGCATGCCATATAGCGATGTTGACCGCGTTGCCAGGCTGGTGCCCTTTTCCCCGAATATGACCCTGGAAAGAGCTCTGGAAGAAAATGGTGAGCTAAGAACTATTTACCATGAGGATGCCATCATTCGCAACCTGGTTGACCAAGCTCGAGGAGTAGAGGGTATTGCCCGCCATGCCAGTACACATGCTGCCGGTGTGGTCATATCCAAAGAGCCGCTTACCAGATATGTTCCGCTACAGCGGGTAAGCAAGGGTAATGGTGAAGCCGCGGTTATGACCCAGTTCTCTATGGAAGACATTGCTCGGATTGGCCTACTCAAAATGGATTTACTTGGCTTGGCTAACCTCACCATCCTGAGTAAGGCGAAGGAGATTATTTATCAGAACCATGGCATTGAGATTGACCTGCACCATATCTCGCTGGATGATGCTAAGACATTTGCCCTGCTCTCTTCAGGGGAGACAGCTGGTGTGTTCCAGTTGGAGGGAGCTGGTATGCGCCGCTATATCAAGGAGCTTAAACCCACCTCTTTCAGTGATATTGCCGCCATGGTAGCCCTCTATCGCCCCGGACCAATGGAGCACATCCCCACCTTCATCAAAGCCAAGCATGGCCTTGAGCCCATCCGCTATCCCCACCCTGCCCTAGCTAATATCCTTGAGGAGACCTACGGGGTGATTGTGTATCAAGACCAAGTGCTGTTTATTGTGCAGGCACTGGCTGGCTATAGTCTGGGGCAGGCTGATGTTTTCCGTAAGGCGATGGGTAAAAAGATTCCTCAGGTTATGCAAAAAGAAAGGCGTAACTTCATTGCTGGAGCTAAGAAGAACGGATTCTCTGCTGAGGTTGCTAGTGAGGTCTTTGCTCTTATTGAGCCCTTTGCCGGCTATGCCTTCAACAAGGCTCACAGTGTCAGCTATGCCCTTATCGCCTATCAAACCGCCTATCTCAAGGCAAACTACCCTGCGGAGTATATTACCGCTTTCCTGATTACCCACGCTGGTCAGTTGGAGAAGGTGGCGAGTGCGGTGGCTGAATGCCGCCGCTTGGGCATAAGTGTCCTACCTCCCGACATAAATCGCAGCCAGGCTAGCTTTTCTATAGAAAAGGGAGAGGATAGCACCCCAGCCATTCGCTTTGGGCTGGCCGCTATCAAGAATGTAGGTCCGGCGGCTATTGAGCCTATCATTGCCGAGCGTAGTAGAGGCGAAGAGTTCAAATCTATTGAAGACCTGTGCCGTCGGGCTGACCTGCATGGTATGAACAAGCGAGTAATGGAAAGCCTGATTAAGGTAGGCGCCCTGGACTCTTTAGACAGTCGTGGGGCTTTGCTCCAGAGCGTTGACCGTATCCTGTCTCTAGCTCAGCGAGAGCAGCGTCTACGGGAAAGCGGGCAATCCACCATGTTTGACCTATGGGGTGAGGCGATGCCGGTTCCCCTGCCTAGTCTTGAGCTAGAAGCTGCTGACATCCCAATCAGAGAGAAGTTAGCCTGGGAGAAGGAACTGATGGGAATATACCTCTCCGAGCACCCCTTCAGTCCTTTTGCCAATAAGATGGACTCTGGGACCCTATGCGGGCAGATTGATGCTGAGATGGCTGGGCAAAGCGTAAGCGTTGCCGGAATGGTGGCCTCAGTTCGCTACCTGTTCACTAAAGATGGACGCCCCTTTGCCAGTGCTGTGCTGGAGGACTTAGACGGCAGGGTTGAGGTCATGGTCTGGCCTAAGGTCTATGAGAATACCAGAGACCTATGGCAGGAAGGAAATATACTGCTGGTTGAGGGCAAGGTAAGGCTACGGGATGACCGGGTGCAGCTAAACTGTGACCGTGTTCGCCACTACCAACCGGAAGCAGTGGTTACTTCTGAACCTGATGAGGTACCAGTAGGTGCTGAAGAGGCTATAGTTGCTACCGCACCAGCCGAGAGTCGTCGGCTGGTAATCAGCATCAACCAGACTAGTGATGAGGCTCGTGATATAGTCTATCTAGACAGATTGATTGATACCCTCAGGGACTTCCCCGGACAGGATGAGGTCAGTCTGCAGGTTACCAGTGAGGAAAAGGTTATTAACCTGAGGCTGTCCAATATATGTGTTACCTACTGCCCCGAACTCCACCAGCGGCTGGTAGAGCTGGTGGGAGAGGATGGGCTAAGAGTAGAGACCACTACCTAAATCAATCATACTACTTGCACCTTCACGCTCGTCCCCAAATCACTATCGCCCCCTCCCCAGCATGATAGTTGAGCATATCCCTCTCATTAAGCCATACTAAGCCTGGCTCATGGCAACCCCTTCGACAACACAAAACAGCCGGATTAGGATACCCCATTGGTGCCACACTCATTACATAGTCATACCCTCTACCCACAGGCGCTCCGTGCTTCTCACAACAAACCATAGCCACAATGGACCTCCTTTTAGGCTAGCTCTTTGGTCTTTAATATAGCATTATCTTCTAATGTAATAAAGTTAAGGGATTATCAACCTCACCCCCTTTTAGACATCCTGTCCGATCTAACCTCTCCACTTAGTAGAGGAGGATTGTTTGATAGGCTTCACCCCTTCAATCTACCCTCTTTAACTAAGGAGAGAGATTTTAGAGAGGGGCAGAGCCCCTCTCTAACTAGACTCCCCCTTCCCTTATTAAGGGAAGGGGGTCAGGGGGATAGGTTACCGAGCAGTCTCTTAAGAGGATTGACTCAAAGTAAGGTATCTAAAGGGAGAAATAAGCTATCTGCGTTGAGCTTATAGATATGGTTTTGCGTATCCCTATAATAATCCCATGATAGTGTAGAAACCTTTACTCTTTAGTGCTAGAATATGGAAAAGCTTGAAGTGTCTTCAGGTGGTGTATATCAAAGGCACAGGAGGAAACTACCATGGGTAAACCAATGTCTAATTCTCATTTCAGGTTTATGTCTTTCGGCTACAAATTTCGCGATTTCTTCTTGCCCCGCAAGAATGTCTTGCAAGAGGTGGGGATAAAACCAGGGTTTCATGTCCTCGATTATGGCTGTGGTCCTGGGAGTTATATAATCCCTCTTGCCGAATTGGTGGGCAAATCAGGGAAAATTTATGCCCTGGATACCCATCCACTTGCCATTCAGAGGGTTCAGAGTATCGCTTCAAAGAAGCAATTAACCAATGTGGAAACCATCTGTTCCGACTGCAAAACTGGATTGCCGGACAAGTGCATAGATGTTGCTCTACTATATGATACTCTTCACGGCTTAAGTGAACCAAATGAAGTATTAGCTGAGTTGCATCGAGTATTGAAGCCGGATGGTATCCTATCTCTCAGTGACCATCACATGAAAGAGAGTGAAATAATATCCAAGATGACGGATAAAGGATTGGTTAGGCTATCAAGAAAAGGCAAAAGACTATATAATTTTTCTAAAGTTGGTTGAGGGGAAATCCCAAAATGGCTTCAAATAACACGACAGAAGGACATAGGAAAAGGCTACGGGAGAAGTTCCTTAAGTCAGGACTCAAAGGTTTCCATGACTATGAGATTATTGAGTTGCTCCTGACCTTAGGCACCCCCCGTAAGGACTGTAAACAGCTGGCAAAAGAAGCCATTAAAAGATTCAAAAACCTGCGGGGAGTTCTGGAAGCTCCGACCGAGGAACTTCAAGAGATAGACGGGATTGGTCCTCACAGTGTCTTTGGCATCAAGCTGGTGCAGGCAGTAGCCAGAGAGTTTCTCAAAGAGAAGATTATTGATAAGCCCATTTATAAATCCGCTCAGGAGGTTTTTGACTATCTCTACCACTCCATGCGAGACCTCAAGAAGGAGGTATTCAAGGTTATTTATCTTAATAGCCAGAATCAGATTATTGAAACCGAAGACCTCTTTAGTGGAACACTAGATAGAAGCTTCATCTTACCCCGTGAGGTTATGGAAAGGGCGATTAAACACCATGCCGTCTCCCTGATTTTTGTCCATAACCACCCCTCGGGCAACCCCGAGCCCAGCACTAGCGATAAGGAACTAACCAGAGACCTGCTCTATGCCGCCAGCATTATGCAGATTAAGGTCTTGGACCACATTATCATCGGCGAGAATAGGTATTTTAGCTTCACCGGCGAAGGGCTGATAGAAGAATACCAAATGGGTTTCTTAAACATAAAAATAAGAGACCGGGCTGATATTAAACGAAGCCAATATAGAGCTAAATTATCTGACTCCAAGCTCTATTAACCCCTAATAGCCACCAGTATGGTAACCTTTATTGTCCCCAATTGGCACTAATTTTGTCCACAATATTGACAATTGTAGTATAAAGATGTATGCTATAGAATGACAGCTGGGGATAGCAGAATGATACACTAGAATATTGTTCCTTGACAAGTAGTGTCATAGGTCTGAAATAAAGTTGGGAGACATGAGTCAAAAGTAGGAGGAGAGGAAATGTCTCCGAATAATTTATTAGACGCTCCAAAAAAACAAAGACCTCTCACGCCGCTACAGGAAAGGTTTCTGAAGTTCGGCCTTAAGGGTTTTAGCGACCGTGAAATCATTGAATTGCTTCTGCTTAGCCCGGACTTATCCCCTCGGGAATGTAAGAAGCTGACAAAACAGGTTGTTGAAAGATTCAAGACCCTGAGGCAATTGGTGGCAGCTTCCCCCGAGGAGTTACGCCAAGCCGGGGTTACACCCCGTGGTATTCTTCATATTAAGTTTGTGCGGGAAATAGCTACCGAGATTCTCAAGCAGAGGATTATTGAACAGCCTAATTATAAATCTTCTAAGGAGTTTTTCGACTATCTCAGCTACGCAATGCGCGACCTCAAAAAAGAAGTATTCAAGGTCATCTATCTAAATAACCGAAACCAGATTATTGAAACTGAAGACCTCTTTGAGGGGACGCTAGAGAGTATTCCCATCCGTCCGCGCGAGATTGTAGAAAGCTCCATCAAGCATAAAGCCGCTGCCTTGATTTTTGCCCATAATCACCCCACAGGCGACCCTACCCCGACCAAGAGTGATAAACAGCTAACCAGGGACCTGGTCTTTATCGCCAGTATGCTGCAGATTAAGGTATTAGACCATATCATCATCGGCGAGAACACATACTTTAGCTTCGCTGATGACGGGCTGATTCAGAAATACGAAGATAACTTCCTAAACCTGAAAATAAGAGGGGTATTTGATATTGGAGTGGGCTGTAGACTTTAATAGACAATGGGTGTTGGTTGCGAAAGATGCTATACAGAGCAAGTCCGTACATCAGCCTGTGCTGACGAAGGAAAGGAGGTAGCCAATAGTTAATAAAAAGCCCAAGCTTCTGGTTGTTGACGACGAACAGGTGGTATGTGACCTTCTCCATGATGACCTAAGTGAGCGGGGCTATCTATGCACTACAGTTCTCAGCGGTAATGATGCTCTCATCAAATTGGCCACAGAGAACTTTGACGCAGTTTTGTTGGATATCAGGCTACCTGGAATGTCTGGTATGGAGGTGTTACGAGAGATATGGTTAAATCATGGCAAAACGGCAACTATTATGATAACCGCCGTCAATGATGTTGCTACCGCTGTCCAGGCTATGAAGTTGGGGGCTTCAGACTATATTGTCAAACCATTTGAGCTGGATAGAGTAGCTACCAGTATACGCACCGTCTTAGAGGCCAAGCCGGCTACGAGTAAAATCTCTAGTGAAATGGATGCTATCGCCCGAGGCATAGAGAGAAAAGTTGAGTCAATTACCCATTATTCATGGATAGTGATGGAAAGGACCATGGGCGTTGCCCGAGAGCTTGGTATACCTGAGGAAGAAATTGAGCGGTGGGCAGCGGCGCGGACAAAGCTCGATTCCGAGAGGGAGATAGCAATCAAATCCTTACTAGACAAACTAAGGCGAAGTCCACTGCCCTGAGTATGATGGGTGTAGCGGTACCATATCAGCATACACCAAAGTCTGGTGAGCCCCAGAATTAAGAAGGTAATATGACAGAACTTATGACTCTTGAGGAAGTGGCTGCTTATTTGCGGGTCACCAGGAAGACCATATATAGGCTGCTAAAGCAGGGCAAAATCCCGGCAACTAAGGTAAGCCATCAGTGGAGATTCGAGAAAGCTAGAATTGACGAGTGGCTACATCAGAACTCAGTTGGGGCAAAGGCAAGCATTCGTGGCTGCAGTCACCAACTTTCTGCGTATTACTCAGAGAGGGAGATGAACTCTCAACAAGAGGAGTGGTGGCAGCATGTTACCAGATGAAGGTAAGACAAAAGAGCAACTGATAAATGAACTGGCAACGTGCCGCCAAAGAGTTGCTGAACTGAAAGCATCAGAAGCTGAGCGCAAGCGGCTGGAGGAGAGGGAGAAGCGGTTGCAAGAAGAGCTTTATCTCTCCAGTCGGCTAGCCTCTATTGGTGAGCTGGCAGCCGGTGTTGCCCACGAGCTCAACAATCTCCTTACCGGAATAGTAGGATTCTCTCAGCGCCTCTTGCGCAAAAGCACTGGCCAGGCAGCCAGCCAGGATTTAGCCAGGATTCATAATGAAGCCCAGCGGGCGGCTAAGGTGGTGCAGAACCTCCTGGCCTTTGCCCGTCGCCATGAGTTAAATAAACAATATTCAGACATAAATGAAATTTTGGGAAGGGCTTTGGAATTAAGGGCTTACGAACTGAGAACGAGCAATATTGAACTTGTAGTTGAGCTTGCCTCAGGCCTACCTCAGGTAATGGCCGATTTTGGTCAGATTCAGGAGGTCTTTTTAAACATCATTTTGAATGCTGAACAGGCGGTGACCGAGGCAAACCGTGGGGGAAAGCTCAGTGTCAAAACTCGGAAGATTAGGGACTACATCGAAGTTTGCTTTACTGATGATGGCCCCGGGATTGCAGCCAAACGCCTTGGTAAAGTCTTTGACCCCTTTTTCACCACCAGAGGAGAAAAGGGTGGTACCGGTTTGGGGTTAAGTGTCTGCCATGGCATCGTACGAGAGCATGGTGGTAGGATTTACGTCAAAAGCAAACCGGGGAAAGGAGCCACCTTCATTGTTGAATTGCCGGCGATAACGGAGGAGATAGACGAGAGTAAAGTTGCAGAGTAAGAGCCTGTTCGCTAACCAGAGACCTGCTCTATATAATAATGACAGTTGGGGATAGCAGAATGATGCACTAGAACATTGTTCCTTGACAAGTGGTGCAATAGGCGTAAGATAGAGTTAGGAGACTTGAGTTAAAAGTGGGAGGAGAGGAAATGTCTCCGAATAACTTATTAGACGCTCCAAAAAAACAAAGACCTCTCACACCGCTACAGGAAAGGTTCCTCAAGTCAGGTCTTGAGGGATTCAATGACGAGGAAATAATCGAATTATTTTTGAGCCTATGTGTACCTCGCCATCAGTATAAGAAGCTGACGGAAAGATACATTGAGCAGTTCAAAAACCTGAGGGGCTTCCTGACAGCTTCCCCAGAAGAACTAGAGCGAGCTGGGGTTGCTCTCCATGTTATATTTTGTATCAAGCTGCTACACGAATTACCCGTGGAGATTCTCAAACAGAAGATTGTTGACCGGTCTATTTATACATCCGCTAAAGAGGTTGTTGACTATCTCAGCTACTCCATGCGCGACCTCAAAAAAGAGGTATTTAAGGTCATCTATCTAAATAACCGAAGCCAGATTATTGATACCGAAGACCTCTTTGAAGGAACGCTGGAGGATATCCCCATCCGTCCCCGCGAGATTGTGGAGAGTGCCATTAGGTATAAAGCCACTGCCTTGATTTTTGCCCATAATCACCCCTCAGGTGACCCTACTCCCAGCAAGAGTGATAAGCAGATGACCAGAGACCTGGTCTTTATCGGAATGGTTTTGCAGATTAAGGTATTAGACCACATTATCATCGGCGAGAACACATACTTTAGCTTCGCTGATGACGGGCTGATTCAGAAATACGAAGATAACTTCCTAAACCTGAAAATAAGAGGGGTATTTGACGTCGGTGTGAGTTATGCCAGAAAGCTACCCGCTGTTTTTGTCCCTCTTCTTCCGTCCATAAACCTGATAGAAGAAACCGTCGTTAAATTCCTTTAGGGTGATTTGCCCTAACCTTTTCCCCTAATTTGCGTTATAATATTATGGTGACTAATTGATGAGGGAATTTTGTGAAGAAGGTCTTGCTATTGGTGGCAGTGGTCGCTATCTCTCTGGCGGCTGGCTGCGTGGGCGAGGTTAAGACCTACACTGACTCAGGGCAAGCGGTAAGCATTGGCGTTAACCAGGAATTTGTTATCGCCCTCGGTTCTAATCCTACCACCGGCTATGGCTGGCAGGAAAGCTACGATGAGACCGTGCTGGAGCTGGTGGAAAAGACATATAAACCGGGTGAGAAGGCAGAACAGGATGTGGTTGGTGCTGGCGGTGTTGAGTTTTTCCGGTTCAAGGCGTTAAAAACGAGAAAAACCGAGATAACCCTGGTCTATAAGCGACCGTGGGAAGAAAAAGCTGTAGACCAGAAGGTATTTACCGTTACTATAAAGGCTACCCAATAGTGGCCGCCGCCTCTAGAGAAAGGAGATGCTTTTTCATCTCCACTCCGCCACCGAAGCCACCGAGTTTACCGTTGCTGGTAATTACCCGATGGCAGGGGATGATAATAGGCAGGGGGTTTTTGCCTAGAGCCTGTCCTACTGCCCGCACTGCCCTCGGCTGCCCAATCTGCTGCGCCACCCAGGCATAGCTTCTGGTCTCACCATAGGGGATAAGTCTGGTTATCTCCCACACCCGCCGCTGAAAGGCGGTCGCCCCAGGCAGGTCAAGCTGGTCAGGAAAGGTTACCCTCTGACCGCTACAGTAAATCCGGAAGCGCTGGATTAGGTTGCCAAATGAGTGTAGAGCCCAGGTGGCATCATTTATGTTACCTAATAGATGCTGCGCTTCCTGGGCTGAGGGCTGGGGTAAGGTGGTGCACCGCAGCCCCTTTGCCGAGCTTAATATCCCTACCCACCCCATATCAGTATCAAAGGTGATGTATTTTAACTCCCCAGGCACAATGTCCTCCAAAGTAGTAAACCACATTTTCACAAGCCTATACAAGTAGTGGTGACAAGATTGTTTATCAACCTCACCCCTTTTTCACACTTATTGACGTAGAACCAAGTATATCAGGGTATTGACAAAACGAGTGTCTCGTGTCATCATTAACATAGTAGGGAGGTGAGCTTCATGGCAAGCGCAACGACCGAAGTAAGCTGGGAGAAAAGGACTGGCGGGAAAGAAGCTGGGGAATTCAAACGATATATTGGGGACCGACAATTTCTTGAATCTCTGCGTGAGGAATTATTAAATAAGTACCCAGAGCAGTGGGTTGCCATCTATACCCGAGAGCTTGTCGCAAGTGCCAAAAGTTTACCGATGTTGGTCAAGCTACTTGAGCAGAGACGTATTACTCCTAGCAAGGCGGCGATTGACTTCTTGACGTCACGCAAGATGGCAATGATATTGTAAGTCATGCAAATCAAAGGATACTTTCGGTCTGGAGTTCGGCCACTGCCTGCACCATTCGTGCAGGCAGAAGTATATTTGCCCCGCTTAGCAGTGCGTGGCTACGTTGATTTCCTCATTGATACAGGTGCAGATAGAACAGTGCTTCACTCTTGTAATACTATCGTTCTTGGTATTGACTTTCGAAGGTTAAGACGCTCTACGTTGGAAGAAATGAGCGGAGTTGGCGGAAGTAGCAAGTATTACAGGGAGGATGTACAACTGACATTCATAGACGAGGATGGCAATCTTCATAGATTCTCTAGTCAGATTTATCTCGCTCAAAAGTCCAACCCCAATACCAGCCCACCTTCCCTTCTTGGTAGAGATATCCTTAATCTCTGTTCTGTGAGTATTAACAGGCAGTCCGGCGAGATTAGCATATCCCCTATTATGGCAGAAAGACCTGAGGCGCAGCCTCGCCTTCTTCCTTAAAAACGAGAGTGAGGTGAAGTCAGCACTCTTTCAGGCAGGCTTACTAGGTTGGCGACGGCGCTGAAGATAGGCGGCTAGAATTATTAAAGCTACCCCGAGCAGAATGGAGACTACCACCTGAACTAGCTGGGGTAGGTCCATACTCAGAAAAAAGGCATAGGTATAGACGCCAGCAATACAGGCAAGACCATAGCTGACGGTATGGGCCTTAATTTGCTTCCCCTTTACTGCCCGATAAATAAGCCAGCCAATGAAAGCCAGTGAAGCCAGTACCGCTATTGCCGTTGCCATCTCTTACCACCCCAGACCTTCAAAATATTTACCCAGAAAGGTGAACATGCCCACCGTTAGCAGCAGAGAAATCAGTTTCCCTACTTCAGACAGGTATCTCACATATTCTGCAGCTAGGTAGCCGACACCAGCCAGACAGAATAGGATTCCAAATCCGAATAATATATACTCTAGCTTCATATCCACCCCAAATCCTGGAAATTATCTCGTTGGGGCAGGTAGTTTGGGAAAGGGGGAAGGGTTAACATATAAGATTACCTGCCGTTCTATCTCTCCTTGGTTAATGATTACCGAAAACTCATAACCTTGCTCCGGAGGAAGCTCATCGGGCTTGAGTTCGGCAGTATCTAATACCCACTCTACTACGCCTTTATCAAACGGGGCGACCGTCATCGGTTGCGAGACCAGATTAAGCACCTTCTCCCGCATCCGCCAGGCTGAAACTTCAAGACCAGTCGAATATTGGGAAAACTGGCGATTATCCACTTCATAGCGGAAGAAGACCTTCTCCTCCCAGTTTGCTGAGATATAGTAAGCGCCTTTGCCTTCTCCTGGTGGTACGGGAGCTTGACGCAGCCAGAAGTCAGCCTCAATTTTTTCCTCTCTCTCCCCGGCAGTTATATAAATAGTGTCATAGACCCCTAGATAGCCATCAACAATAAATATGGCTATCAAACCGATAAAGCAAGCCAGGGTCAGATATAAGTATAGATTTTTTCGCATTGCTTGTATAATACCATAAAGAGCAGGATAAGAATACCAGCTTTCAACCAGCCATCACTATTAAACTCCACGTAGTGCGTGGTCAAGAGCCGGTCGGGTAGGTGGCCTCTACCATGCCTGGGTGGGTGTTATTGTTTATCAACCTGACTGATTTACGCTCTCTTGTTCTAGAGTGTGCCATCATCCTAGCTCAGGTTCAATCAGGCCGTAGTTACCATCCTTTCGCCGATATAGCAGGTTAATCGCCTCGGTATTAGCGTTAAAGAACAGGAAGAAATCATGCCCCAGAAGCTCCATCTGGTCTATGGCTTCAGCCACTGGCATTGGCTTAACGGCAAACCGCTTAACCTTGACTACCTTTCTGGGGGGTTCTGTCGTTTCCACTTCCTCGCTGAATTCGTTTCGGGCAAGTGAGTTCCCCCTCCCCTTCTCATACAGCTTCCCTTTGTAGTGTTCAATTTGCCGGTCCATAATCGCTGCTACCTTATCAATAGCGGTAAACATGTCTTGCCCCCTCTCCTCACCACGGAGGAGGGTGCCACTGCTGTCCAGGGTCACCTGCACTAAATAATGCTGTTGTGGAGACTTTGTCTTTTCCGCAATAATTTCCACCTTGGAGGCAATAATATTAGGTAAGTGGCGATTGAGCCGGCCAAGCTTACGCTCGACGTAGCGGCGCACTGCTGGAGATAGTTCTATATTTTGACCTGTTATCTGTAGCTCCATCTATTCACGCTCCTAAAGGTAATATTGTATCTAGCTCACCCCCTATGTCTCCCTCTCCTTTGAAGGGGGGGTGGTTTTTAGAAAGAGGGACTAATGCCCCTTGTAAACACCCGCTTAAATCTCCGTAGCCAGCACTAACCCCCATACCGAGGTAGCCCCGGCTGTTCTTAGGGCTAAGGCACAGGCGTTGAGAGTAGCCCCAGAGGTGGCGACATCATCTATGAGCAACACCTGTTTATCTTGTAACCTATGGTCTCGGCAGATAAAAGCATTGGCAACATTACTCCGCCGTTCCTCTACACTGGATGTTCTGGCTTGGGGGAGTGCATACCGCTGCCGGGTGAGACAGTCATCTACCACCGGCAGAGTTATAAACTTACCTAATTCCCGAGCCAGCAGTTGGGATTGATTATAGCCACGCTCCTTGAGTCGTTTCTGATGAAGTGGCACCGGCACTACAACCTCTCCCGGCATAGGATTGGTGATGAGATAATCCTTAAGTAACTTAGCCAGGGGTGGAGCTAGGGCTCTGAGGTTCTGATACTTTAGTTGATGGATAGCTTGGCGAATGGCTCCATCAAATCGGAATGGGGAACGAACACCCTCTATTTCTGTCTGCCAGCCGACACAGTTGGGGCAAAGTATACCGCTAGGCTGCGGTTTGCCGCACCGAGGACAAAGCGGAGGCATAATTCGCGGTAGTGACTGGCAGCAGGAGTAGCAAAGAAAATCACCCTCCCTCCCACAGCCAACACACCACTGTGGAAATAAAAGGTCAAGTGCCATCCCCTTGAGTCTAGTTAACTGAGGAAGCACATTTACCACCCTAATCTAAAGCTTCAGGGTGACTAAATTAGCGGGAGCGAGCACTGTGGAGTGTTCCACTCATAATGGGTTCGTTTATATAGACATCACCATTCCTGATTTTCAGGTTGTAGCCGCAATCAGGATTGGTGCAAACCCATGCTTTGTAGTGAATGGCTGCCCCTTGATTACCAAAATCAGACAGGGGTACCAGGTCACCAGACTGGCACTTCTGACATTTGGGGAAATTAAATTGTTCCATGAAGTCCTCCTCCCAACCGTAATTCTTTTTCAGTATACAATAAATACCGACTGTTGACAAGGACTTGTTTAGAGACGGTTCGCTATCCTACCAGTTAACTCCTCATCAAGAAGCCAAGTCTCTTTGGTTCAGAAGCTAGTATCTCCCGGCGGCATTATCGCAATATGCGAAAATGTTGTCTCTCTCGTCGCACCGTGCCAGTGCCTCTCGCCTGCCGGAATGAAGATAAAGGTACCGGGTGTCACCGTTATCTCCTCATTCTCTGTGGCTACTATTCCTGTTCCCTCGGTAACGTATAAGATTTGGTCAAATGTATGGGTATGGAATACATTTACCGCACCGGGACTAAAGTTTATTACAGTGACCCGAAGCTCATCTTTACTCTCACCGATAATATCTTGTCTAGTGACCTTGCCTCTGAAAATCTTGCTTGTACTTTCCTGGGCTTTGATATCACTAGTCCTTACCACTTTCATCATTTTCCTCCAAACACTTTAGTTGAGTACCTAAAAACACAGCTATGACTGTCCAATTACATATATCCTACATTTCACCCCCTCTTAGCCCAACTGAGCTGAGGCGACTATAAATAGCACCTTCCCTGGTTAGCTGGCTCCTCATCAGGTTTAAGGAATCCACTTTTATGGTATAGACAGCCTCAAACTTAGTGCTAGAGATGAGCTGTCCAAATCTCTGTCGCTCATCGGCTGATGCCTGGTCACGAAGGCGAGCCAGGGTTAAGTGAGGAGTAAACCGTCGTGACTCAGCAGCAAAGCCCAGGGGCACCAGATTAGACTCAATTCGCTGCTGAAGCTGACCTAGCTTATCTACCTCCCCGCCTATCCCCACCCAGGCTACCTGAACTCGCTTCAAATTAGGGAAAACCCCCAGCCCCGTGACCTTTAGCTGGAAGGGAGATAATTCCCGGGTAGCCTCCTCCATCGCCTTGGTAATTGCTGAAATCCTGCCTACAGCAATATTACCCAGGAACTTTAGTGTCAGGTGAATACCAGACGGGTCAACCCATTTCACTGAGGATGGCTTCCCCAGTTTTAACTGAGCCTCAAGCTGGGCGAGCCCAACTTTCAACTCATCGGGCAGCTCAATGGCAATAAAAGAGCGAACCTGTTCCATATTTACTCATCACCTTTAGGCATGCTTTACCAACCCCTCACCCTTTGTCCCTCTCCCCTTCATAAGGGGAGAGGGAGGAGGTTTTTAAAGGGGCTTCGCCCCTTTTTAATCCCTTTACTCACTTTTAATACCCAGCAGTCTCCGGGCGTTATCTGATAGAATGAGGCTCTTCGCTTCTTCAAGCAAGTCCAGAGACTTAATCTCGTTTAGTAACCGACTCTGTTCCAGCAAGGGGTAGTCACTACCGAAGAGAATCTTATCAGCACCGACAAGCTGTATAACCTGATTATAAACCTGGGAGTCGTATAAAAAAGGGGAAGCCGCCGTATCAAAAAAGACGTTGCTCATGGCTTGTTTTACCTCAGGCATGAGAGCATAGAAGGGTAAACCACCACCCCAATGGGCGCAGACTATGGTTAAATCGGGGAAGCTAGTAATAAAGGGGTAGAGTATATCTGGGGTGATGCCTCCTTTACCTGGATACTCGTGACCTACTGGCTCTGAGGCATGGGTGAGCAGAATAAGCTGATACTTCTTTAATATTTCAACCAGGGGCGCCATCACTACTTCATCTCTGAGGTCAAATAATTGCATATCCGGTCTTATCTCACCCACCCCTCGTATCCCGGCTTGGGCGCAGCGCTCTATCTCAGCTAGGGCGGCTTCGTAGGAATTAGGTTGGACAGCACAAAAACCTACCAGCCGCTTGGGGTAGCGGGCGATTGATTCCAGGATGTAGTCATTGGTTTCAACGCAAAGCTCATGAGTAGTCCAGCCGATATTAGCGATGACGGAAATATCAACCCCAGCTTTGTCCATGCTGGCAATGAGTTCGTCAGCAGTAGCCATCTTGGCATCCTTCTCGGAGTAGAGGAGGGCAAAACAGGGGTCACTATCAATATATTTACTGCGGTTTTTCTTTATTTGGGGTGGAAAAACATGGGTATGGAAGTCAATAATCATCGCTAGATTATAGCAGAACGCCTTAAGCTAGTTCAATAGATTGTGTGGAGGGGTTTTGCCCGGTTGTGTTTGGTGGGCACTACTAGGGAATAGGAATAGGAGTTAGTCTGCCTTTCTTGTCTATGTCATAGATGAACGGTTTAGTGGTGTTTGCTTCTGCTTCCGCTATGCGGTTGTATGCTAGTACAAAAACCCGCATTTTCTCCCATCGTTTAGCCTCTGCCCCCCATAGATAAAAACAACCTATCTTATGTTGCTTGATGGCTACTAATTCACTCTGCATAAGGTGGTACTAAAATTGGGGGCACCCCAATACTGGGTCTACAGCGATTGGTAACTCTCCCTCTAGGAGAAAGACATTATAGCCGTAAAAAGTTATTTTCAATTTTGACAACTCCTTGCGTAACTCACAGACTACGGCAGTGGTATTCTCTTGCCCACCCCGCTCTCGACGTAGTCTACTCCGTAGTGCTCCTTAAATAGCCTGCGCGTCTCATCTCCACTGCAGTAGCAAGGAGCTATCCTTTCCACACCTAACTGGTCGAAGCTATCAATGATAGATCGGATCTGGGCAGACGATGCCCCAGATAGATGGAAACCGCCCATCACTAAGTATACCCTCTCGTCAGGGACTATATCCTTCGCTGTTTGGATGATATTTACCACACCAGGATGGGCACAACCGATTATTGTCACCAGACCTTTACTGGTTGTTACGATCAGTGGCTGCTCCTTTGTCCCATTCCCAAGCTCACCAGTAGTATATACACCCGTGAAAAACTCTCTAGCTTCATATACCTCCTCCACTCTTGCTCCAAGTGACTTTACCATATCCTTAAAACTTTTAGGAAATAACTGCGGCAGGTAAAACAGTGACAGCGTTATTTTGTTCTAAAAAGCCGCCTAGCCCGCCCACATGGTCACCGTATATGTGATAACACCACAGCATCAACCTCTCTAGGGTCAATCTGGAGCTGTCTCATAATTTCTAGCTCCTAGCTAAGGCTCCCTGAAATCCTAACCTGCTCAGGCTGAGGTTAGCTACAAATATAGCATAACTTGAAGTGGCTTGCACTGTCCCGACTATGCATGGGGGAAAATCTTAGATTCAGCCTTGGCTGCACAACTCGCTAGAAAGTGCAATTAAATTAGCGAAGGCTATTGACATTACAGCAGAGAATAGTTTATGGTTCATAGCAAAAAGGGAGGTAGAGCCAATGCAAGCGTACTGTGTGAAATGTCGTGCCAAAAGGGAGATGAAGGATCCAAAGGCCATAACGATGAAGAATGGCAAGCCAGCAACTCAGGGGACATGTCCTACATGTGGGACTAAGATGTTCCGAATCGGAAAGAGTTAAGCCGACACCTTAACATCAGAATTTGGTGAAAGGCTGGATTCCCCGCTCATTATAGATATCCAGCCTTTCTTTTGCTTCATAGGTAACTTTTCAAGCGATTAGTATAAGGGTTGTTACATGAGCTGCACATCTTGGACAGTTGTGCAATGATGGCTGATGCCTTTCCTCCTCGCATGAAACCAGACCAACTATTTCCGTGATTGCGTTCCATTGACCCAAGGGTCGTGACACTTTCTTTTGTCTCTAATGAATCCGATAAAGTCCCAGGCAGAGACTTTATCTAGCGTCAAACGAGTACCACCGATTCCAATATCAATATGAACTCAACCTTCACTTTGGTATCTATGCATCAGGTAAGCACCGACTATAATATCCCGCATTTCTCATGTATGTGACTACCCCGTCACCAGTATTTTCGTCGTATTCCTCAATCTCCTCAGAAGTAGGAACCAACTTTTGAATCTCATTAAGCGACCGCTGAAGTTGCCCCTCAACCCTCCAAGCATCCGAAACCCCTGCCGAGAAGCTAGTTTTTACCTCACTTTTACCTATTCTTAACCATAGCATTTACTTTATTTACTATAATTTTTACCTTAAATTCATGAACTATATTGCGGCAAAATTGAGGGGGAGAAAATCAGTTGGAGCAGGTGAATGTAGCCTATGTCTTTCCTGGGCAGGGCTCTCAATGGGTAGGCATGGGTCGCGACCTTTATGATAATTTTGATTCGGCTAAAGCAGTCTTTAGGCAAGCTGATGAGGCTCTGGGGTTTCCTCTGTCCCGATTATGCTTTGAGGGGCCAGAGGATGAACTTCGCCAGACTATCAATGCCCAGCCAGCGATAATAACCGTCAGCCTTGCTTGCTTGAAGGCTATCTATGGTGGGGGTGGTAGCAATGGGTTACCACCCCCTGTTTTTGTTGCCGGCCATAGCCTGGGTGAGTATACGGCACTAGCCGCAGCCGAGGTGCTTGATTTTACCACTACTATTTATCTGGCTTGGGAGAGGGGGAGGTTGATGTATGAGGCTGGGCTGAGGAAACCAGGAGGTATGGTAGCCATAATTGGGCTTGATGAGGCTTCATTGGCTGAAGTGTGTCAGGAGACTGACACCCGAATTGCTAATGTTAACTGCCCAGGTCAGCTAGTAATCAGCGGGGCAAAGGGAAACTTAGCCAAAGCTACAGCTTTAGCTGAAGCCAGAGGGGCACGTCATACTATCTCCTTACAGGTAAGTGGTGCCTTTCACACGCCATTAATGCAGTCGGCTGTTGAGGGTATGTCTAAGATTATAGCCACTCTTACCTTTCGAGACCCAATTGCTCCTATCATAGCTAACACGACAGCTCAGCCGTTGACCACGTCTGAATTGATTAAGGAGGAGCTGCTTGGACAGTTGTGCAATGGTATTCAGTGGCAGCGCTCGGTTGAGTATATGGTAAATGAGGGCGTGTCTACCTTTATTGAGATAGGACCAGGGAAGGTGCTTAGTGGTCTCATTAGACGAATAAACAATAATGTTAAAACGTTGAACATAGGTGAGGCGAAGGCTATTAAGGATATATATCAGAGGTAATAGCAATGGTTCAGGGGATAATGGGCGCTACAGCTAGCCGGTTAAAGGAACTTAAGGAAAGAGAAGACAAGGTAGAGGCTATGGGTGGGCCTGAGCGAGTGCAGAAACAGCATGATGCAGGTCAGCTGACCGCTAGGGAAAGGCTGGAAGTGTTATTCGACCCGGGAAGTTTCCGGGAGCTGGATATGTTTGTTCATCACCGGTGCACTGACTTTGGCATGTCTCAAAACTATATCGCTGGTGACGGAGTGGTCACCGGACACGGGATGGTGAACGGTCGGCTGGTATTTGCCTTTGTTCAGGACTTCACCTCTATGGGGGGTACAGTGGGAGAAGCACATGCTAGAAAGATTTGTAAGGTTATGGATATAGCAATGCGTTGCGGTGCCCCCTTGGTATGTCTCAATGACTCCGGTGGAGCCCGTATCCAGGAGGGTATCGACTCCCTATCCGGTTATGCCGCTATAATGTTCCGACATTCTATTGCCTCGGGGGTTATCCCCCAGATATCGGCGATTATGGGTCCCACTGCTGGAGGAGCGGTCTACGCACCAGCAATGACTGATTGGGTATTCATGGTGGAAAAAACTAGCCACATGTTTATTACTGGTCCTGAGGTAGTTAAAACTGTCACCGGTGAGGAAATTTCCCCTGGTGAACTGGGTGGGGCTAGAATCCACAGCTCTAGAAGTGGTGTAGCTCATTTCTCCTGTCAGAGTGATACCCACGCCATCGAAATGATTAAAGAGCTACTCAGCTACCTGCCATCAAGCAGCAGAGAGGAGCCCCCTGTGGTTGATTTGGGTGATGACCCCAACCGTATCGAGCCCTCTCTGGATACCATAATCCCTGACAACCCCCGCCAGATTTATGATATGAAGGCAGTGATTAAGGCTATCGTGGACAATGGGCAGTATATTGAGCCATTGCGGAACTATGCCCAGAACATAATCACCTGCTTTGCTCGCCTTGACGGCAGTACGGTGAGCATAGTTGCTAGCCAACCCAGCTACCTCGCCGGCTGCTCAGCTTTAACTCTTTCCAATCCTAAACATCTTGGTCCCACATGTTGGGCATACGCCTTGAGTCGCCGGCTTGCCATTCTTCATGGTTATGCTCTTCGTATCCTTCATTTCTCTTTTTGCGCGGCATTTCACACAGTATGCTTGCATTTATATACCTCCTTTTTGTTGGAGAATAGACCATTCCCTACCGGAATGTCAATAGTCTCCTTGTCGGTAATCTTGTCTATCAGGTCGAGGAACGGTCCCTGTTCCTTTTCTACCCCCGCAATCATCCACCGCCTCTTTTTCTTGGTAGCGGCGAAACAAAGCGTTTACCCTAGCTTCCAGCTCATTGGTGCTAATGGGTTTAACCATGTAAGCATCAGCTCCTTGGTCTATTGCCTTTGCCACCGCCTCTCCGCTTCGGTCGGCACCAAGCAAAATAACAGGGACATCAGATACTTGACGGAAGCGAGAACAAGCCTCCCAACCATTTACTCCGGGCAGCATTTCATCAATAATGACCAAGTCAGGAGAGGTCTCGTCCAGCCTCCTCAGCCCCTGGGGATAATCTCGAGCAACCTCAACCCTAAAGCCGGCTGCTACCAAAGCCGAAATGACATCCACTGAAATTGCCTCACCAATAGCTAAAACCTTTTCCTTCAATTTCACTTACTCCTCTACATTAAATAGATGGAGAGATTAAGAAAGTGTTGCTAGAACCTCTCTCTAAGCTTTCGTCCTTTAATTAAATAATGTTAATACAGGGAAGTAAAAATTGAGGTAAACAAGGTAAACAATTTAGTTAAGATTAGGTAAAAACATGGTTTAAAAAGTTAGTTCCTAGTTAAGGGGTCAGGGCTTGGCTACGTTTCGCCAGCTTGTAGCCGACTCCCCACTCGGTGAGGATTAGCTTAGGGATACTGAGGTTATTACAAAGCTTTACTCTAAGCCGCTGGATATATACCTTAAGATAATCGGTGGCATCAGTATACTCCGGACCCCATACCTTCTCTAAAAGGGTGCGGTGAGTTACCACATGGCCAGCGTTTCTTGCCAGGTGACTCAGCAGACTATACTCAATGGGGCTCAGCTTCACCACTTCCCTGCCAAGACGAACCTCCCGGGTACTAAAATCAATCCACAGGTTGCCACTTTGGAAAGGTTCAGCGCTTCCGAACTCACCCATGCTAGAACGGCGCAGCACCGCCTTCACCCGGGCTAAAAACTCAATATAGTCAAAGGGCTTGGTGAGGTAATCGTCAGCACCTAGCTCCAAACCTCTAGCGATATCTGGCTTCTGATCCCTCACGGTAAGGATGAAGATGGGCACATCAGAAAAGAAGCGAATTTGACGCAAGACCTCGAAGCCATTTATATCGGGTAGTCCCAGGTCCAAAATGACTATATCAGGCAACTCAGCCTCTACTAGCTCTGTCCCTTCGACCCCCTCACCAGTGGAGAGGACAGTGACACCAGGCCACCTCATCTCAAAACACCTGGCGACAACTTCTACTACCCCGGCATCATCCTCTATTATTAGCACTTTCACTGCTTTTCCTTATCCCCCTTCCCGCGTTCGGTGCTCTTGCCATCTTTGAAGGGCAAAGAGAAGGTAAAAGTACTCCCCTTACCGGGTTTACTTTCTACCCAAACCTTGCCATGGTGCAGCCTCACCAGTTCTCCGATGATAGCAAGCCCCAACCCCAGTCCTGAGCTACTTGTTTCACTAGCCTTACCACGATAATAAGGCTTGAAGATCCGCTCCAGTTCACTCTTAGGGATGCCTACCCCCCAGTCCCTTACTTCCACTGTCAAATTACCTTTCTTTTCTCTGGCTCGCAGCCTTATCTTGCCACCCTCGGGTGTAAATTTGCTGGCGTTAGTTAGTAAATTGGCGATGATACGCTCAAAGCGCAACTGATCTAGGACAGCCTGGGGTAAGTGATCTGGCACATCTGCCTCTAAAGTTTGCTTTTTGCTCAAGATAAAGGGAAGGCAAAGGCTGGTTGCTTCCTCAATCGCGGTTTTAACATTTATAGGCTGTAATAGGAGCTCTGCTGTAGCGGTTCGCATTCTGGCAAAATCCAGTAGGTCGGCTAACCTTCTTTCCATCTTATTAGCACCGCGTCTAATATTGTCCACCATCTTCGCCTGGGGGCTTTGGGCATCTCCCTTCAGTTCTTCGGCAAGCAAATCCCCCATGGTTTTAATCGAGGTAAGGGGTACCCTAAATTCATGGCTGATAGCTAGCAATAACGCATTTCTTTGCTGTTCCTTCCTTTCTAAGTCAAGAAGGTGGGCATTCTTTACTAGCGAGGCAGCTTGATTGGCAAAACTTACCAGTGACTCTATCCTTCTTTCTGATATGTGTTCTTGTTGCGTGGTGACCAGAAGGGCGCCGTCAACCTTCCCGTTGGCAATCATCGGTACAACTAGGATTGACTTGGCCTTTATGAATCCCTGGAGAGCAGAGCAGGCAGCCCGGTTTAGTCTGGGTGCAGTTATTTCATATAAGTCATGTGTCCTAATAACCTGCCCATGCAATATCATCCTCACAGTTTCACTGTAGTTACCGTTTGCTGGAATGGCAAATTCGGTTGGTTTGTAACCGAGTATTTCTTCAACAAAAGGAAACACCCTGGGTATGGGAGAAATTGTGGCCAGTCTAAAGACTTGTTCGTCTTCATCTAATAGGAAGATGACAGAGACATCATAACTTGTCCCTTCAGTAATACCATCAGCTAGTTGTTGTAGTATTTGGTCTAGCTCCTGGGTAGTCTGGATTGAACTAGTTGTTCTCTGCAGGGCAATCAACTCCCGCTGCGTTACCTCCAGCTCTTCAAATGCCTTCTTTAGCTTCTCCCCCGTCTTCTTCCTTTCGGTGATGTCGCTGATAAGGGCACAAACTGCCGGCTTACCCTGATAATAAATTGACTTGGCATTGAACTCAACTGGAGCAATCGTTCCATCTTTCTTTGCTATTTCCCATTCATACCGTTCCGCGGTGACCTCGCCCCCCATTCTTCTTTCATACCACTCAACCAGTGATTGGCCAAGGTCTGGCGGCACGAGGTCTTCAAGTGGTCTCTCGAGAATCTCTTCCAGCTTGTAGCCAAGGAGTTCAGCCCACCTCCTGTTAGCGAAGACTATCCTCCCAGCTTGAATCACCAGGTAGCCATCGTTGATATCCTCCAGCAACTGCTTGTATTTCTCTCCCGATTCCTTCAGCTCTCTCGCTTTGGATTCAGCCTTTGAGAAGAGTCGGGCGTTATCAATAGCTGTTCCGGCTTGATTAGCAAAAGCCACCAAATAGTCTATTTCTCCTTCAGTTATCTCGTCCTGCGCTGAGCCAGCAAGCATAGCCCCTACCACATTTTGCTTAACTAATAAAGGAACAGCAGCAATCGTTTTGGCTCCAAGAATCTCTTGTATTGCAGAGCAGGCGCTCTTGCTGAGAAGGGGAGCACCTATTTCGTGGAGGTTGTGTGTAATATACACCTTGCCATCCAATATTGTGGCCAACGCTTGGCTATAGCCTCTTTCTATTGGAACCCTCAGCTCGGTTGTCTTGAGATGCGTCTCACTTTCCAGTGCTTGTTCCGCTTGCTTGACTAGTAGCGATCCGCCCCTAGACGAAAGCACAGTCCCCTTAAAAAACCTTTCCTCATCATCCAAAACGAGTATGAATGAATGGTCGTATCCTAGTCCTTGAAGAACACCATCCAATATTTGCTGCAGCACCTGCTCAAACTCCAAGCTGCTTTGCATCGATGCCGTTATCTTCTGCATAGCAGCTAATACCTCGCTCCTGCTTCGCTTAGTCAGCTCTATACGCCACATGCTCGCTGTGGCTTCGGCGGCAAGGACCACCAAAGGCTCTATTTCTTCCTCGGTTACCTTTTTCTTGGAAGTGGCAACAATCATACATCCTAAAACTTTACCTTTATCTAGGAGAGGCACACTGACAAAGGTTTTGGCTCCCATAGCTTTTCGGATGGCAGAACGAGTGGTAACTTGGCCAAGTGACATCCCGGCAATATCACGGAAATGGTGGGTGATATACAACTTGCCATCTAATAAGGTGTCGCTAAATTTGCTATAGTGCCTTTGAGCGGGGGGCCCAACACCCCATATCGCTTTGACATGGGCTAATACCTTGAGTTTCTTCTTGGTGTGAAGAATAGACCACCTGAAAACTTTTCTATCTTCGTCCAGTAGCGCTATGATTAAGCCATTATACCCCAGCACCTGAACGACTCCACGGTTTATTTGTTGCATCACCTCTTCAATATTCGAAGCGGCGCGAAGTGAGGCGATTATCTCTTGGAGAGCCGGCGATTTTTGACTCGGCTTTACTGATATAAGGTCGGTGCCTTTTAGTCCTTTAGCTGGCATGCAAAACATATCATTTACCCCCGCACCTGTTGCACTTTCAACCCCAGCTCTTTCTCACTCATAGCGGCCGAGGAGAGGCTATAAAGGTTTCTGATGTTTGGTCTCCTCTTTTCTCCCCTCTTTGGGTATCACACGGAAATGCCTGATGACCATATAATAAGCCAAAATGTGCTTATTGTCAATACCATTGTGTATTGTTTACAACAGAATAACACCATTCACAACAGAATAACACCATTCACAACAGAATAATACCATAATCCGTAAGCAAAGGCATTTTACTTTCGCCAATTGGCAACATATCTTTGGTGAGGTTGCTTAAAGGTAAGAAGGGGTAAATTTGAAGTAAGGAGAACTCACCAAGGCTGAGATTCGTGCCTATCTGGATTTTACTGCTTTTTAGTCCAATAATTTATCAGATTTGCGCCTGACGAGGCTCTCTTATCACTTGGATGGGAACAACATCGAGTTGCTTAGTAGACACCCAGGAAGCCGCGTCTCTTGCATGCGCATAGGCTATCGCTTATGGCAGTCAGTCCAAGTGGTCCAGCCCAGTCCAGACAGTTTCCAGTTTCAGACCACCGGCCTAATAAAAAGTATAATACTCCAGACAAGACAGAACCCTAGATGGTCTTGTCTGGCATGACTTGCCTGTCTTCTCTGTCTGGAAGCTATCCAGATTCGCCAGAAACCGGGAAAACTCTATCATCTATAAGTCTCTGCTTAGAAAGCATGGGGTTCAGGTAATATCAATTAATGAGCCGGTGGAAGACCACCATACGGATATATCCGGGTGAAGGTGAAGGATGGCGCAACCTCAAGGACCAAGCTTGAGCTGGACCCAAAAACAGCACCGATAACTCAGCATATTTTTAGAGAGTGCCTGGCAGGCAAGGGGCTTAAGCCCAAATATCTCTTATCACGTTGCGATACATGTTTATAACTGTGGTCTCCAGATTCATCAATATAGAGACGGTATTCAAACATGCCCGCAGTATGCCACTATTTCAAGTGTGTGTCAACGGTATATCCATAGAGATTTCCTATATTCATACTGCATAATTAGTCGCCAAATCCAATCCAATATACTTCGTCATTCCATCCCCCACTTTCTACCTTCCAGTAGTCGCCTTTGCGTACAGGCATAGTCATTGACACTGACATACTTAAGGTGAGGTGTTCATCCCATACCTGAGTTCTAACAGTCGTGGGAGGATTTGAACCATCCGTGTATCCTCTTAGAAGGAGAGCCGCGCCCTCAGGACCCCAAGCGTAAGCTACAACGAAACCATCCGTAGCAGCTAGATAGACGGTGTTTACACTCTTGAGTTCCCAGGTCCCAAGTGTAGGCATGGGCCCTAGAGGCCCCTGCTCTCCTTGAGGCCCCTGAGGCCCTACCGGTCCTTGTTCTCCCTGAGGTCCCTGAGGTCCTGACTCTCCCTGAGGCCCTACCGGTCCTTGCTCTCCCTCAGGCCCTCGAATCCCTCGTTCTCCCCGAGGTCCCATCGGTCCTTGTTCTCCCTTAGGCCCCATCGGCCCTTGCTCTCCCTGAGGCCCCTGAGGACCTATCGGTCCTTGCTCTCCCCGAGGTCCTACCGGTCCTTGTTCTCCTTGAGGCCCTTGAGAAGCAGCACATCCAATAATTGGCACTAGTATGAGTGCTAAAACAGTTACCAGAATAAGTAGTTTCCCTAAAATTTTCATGAATGCTCCTCTCACTTATCTTTATTTATTGGCTGTGCGCGCACAAGTTTTTACCTGTGTTTAATTATAGGAAAGTGCGTAATGCGGCTTGATAATACACCGCTATATTGTTTATTGTCAATTAAATTGGGATTTCCCATTTCAATTCGCAATGAAGCATCCTGACCTTCATTGCTTTGTCACGAATAATATACCCGTGGTACCTTGTTGTCAATCTCCACTACGGGGCAGCTAAGCTCCCCAAAAGGCATCGCACCTCACCGAAACCCGTTAGACCCATCTTATTCCCTATACCCTGAAAATGCATCTGTTAGCTTCAAACTAATATACAAGAAAGGCATCCTTCTTGATATAGTTTAAAATTTCTGCTTCTCTAGTGGTCATCTTGCGCTTTAGCGCTGGCTTATTGTGCTCAAAACCCAGTAGGTGAAGTACGCCATGAATTAGGAGAATGGCTATCTCCCTTTTTACCGAATGCTGCTGCTCCTCAGCCTGGATAACCGCTTGGGGATAGGAAATAATCACTTCACCAAGGTGGAGCACACCATCAGGAGGGATAACAAAGGGAGAAAAATCTGTCCCTGTCATTCCTCGAGCTGACTGCTCCGGGAGCATCGCAAAGGCAAGCACATCTGTGGGCTCATCCTTTCCCCGGTAGCTTCGATTTAACTGCCGCACCCTTTCCCCACCAGCAATAAACAGACCAAGCTCCACATTAGCACTAACCCCTTGGGCAACGAGAACTTGCTCAGCTACTTGCTTTAGCCAACCCACATCAATGCACCCCTCAAGCTCGTCATCAATTAAAACATTAATCTCCATATCCACTTCAGTCATCATAGCACAGCCTGAAGAGGCCCTCAAATGGGTTTATTATTAACCTCGCCCTCTAAAGAGATTGTTTACAACCTATCCCCCTGACCCCCTTCCCTTAATAAGGGAAGGGGGAATGTAAGTAAGAGAGGGGGCAAAGCCCCCTCTCTTAATCTCTTCCCCTCTCCTTAAAAGAAGGTTAGATCTAACAGGGTGTTTAAGAGGGGGTCTGCTCCCTCTTTTTAATATTCTTCCCCCTCCCTTTTAAGAAAAAGAATACTATAAGGAGAGTCAAAGAGAGGCTTAGCCTCTCTTATATGACCAATCCCCCTCTCCTTGAAAGGAGAGGGGGACAAAGGGGGTGAGGTTGATAAAACCTCCAGATAGATTTGAGCAAAATGAAGGGTTGTGATATAGTAAAATATATAATAATTATCGGTTCCGCAGACTATGGAGGGATCGCATAGTGGTCTAGTGCGGCCGCCTGCTAAGCGGTTACCCTGGGAGACCGGGGTCGTGGGTTCAAATCCCACTCCCTCCGCCACCTGACCAAGCTGATTCCCTAAAATTAAAGGGAAATAGAGATAGATGTTAAATAGGCGACGTGTTGGTTTGATGGTGCCAGCAACCAATGCCACATTTGAGGCAGATTTTGCCCTCGTGGTACCCAAAGAGATTACTCTTCATTCCCACAGGTTATGGATGTCTGGGGGTGTTGAAAGTGAAGACTTTGTCGATAAAGTCAATGAAGGAATTGAGGAGGCAGCCAAATATCTGGCGATGGCTAAGGTTGAGGTTATCGCCTACGGATTTACCACCGGCAGTTTCTATAGGGGAATCGCTTACAGCAAGCAACTGGAAGAACGAATCCAGAAGGCAGCCGCAGTTCCTGGCGTAACACCAGCAACAGCGATAGTGGAGGCACTTCACTACTTTGAGGCTAAGAAGCTCTCTGTAGCTACGCCCTACCCAGAATGGAACAATGCTATGCTACTGAGGTACCTGGATGAGGCGGGTTTTGATGTTCTCAATCTAGAAGGTGACCCCAGACCCGCCAGTATAGCTATCCGTGAGCCTATGTGGGACCAGGAACCAGAATCCATTGTGGATTTTGCCTCTAAGGTATGCCTCCCTGAGGCTGATGTCCTCTTATGTCCTTGTACTGCTTGGCGCGCTCTAGAAGTAGTAGAAGAGCTGGAACAAAGATTGGGAATTCCTGTGGTCACGGCCAACCAAACTGCCATCTGGGCAACTTTCCGTAAGCTGGGCATCTTCCATTCCATCCACGGTTTTGGCCGATTACTAGAGAGCTTGTCATCAGCTAAGATGTAGCCTCAACTTTACCAACTACTACACATGACCATGCCGATTTACTAGAAATCGCTGAGCGGCGCTTTTGAGACTCCTAAATAAGAGGTATCATTGTGCTTGGTTAGGATGAATTGTTCGTTTTCATAGGTAAAACTGGTAATCCCACAGGTGTCTTGCCTTATGTTCCAGAAATGAGAATTATCCAGCCCGAGTAGGGCACATATTAAAACTTTGTTCACCACCCGATGAGATACTAGGACTACACTACCCTGATATTTGGCTATTACCTTATCTACGACCTTCATGGCTCTCTTCCTGACCTCGTCTAGGCTTTCACCAGCCAGCATCCTTACCCGGTCGGGACGATTAAGCCATTGAGCATAAAGTCGTCTATATTTATCCCTTACTTCTTGATGAGGCAAACCTTGCCATTCCCCGTAATCAAAATCTATAAGACCGGGAGCAATCTCCACTTTAAGCTTATGATAGCTAGCCACCATTTCGGCGGTGGTTAAGGCTCGCTTTAACGGGCTGGAGTAGATGGCATCTATCTCTATATCACTTAAGTATTTGGCTAAAAGCTGCGCCTGTTTCAATCCAGTTTCACTCAGCTCGATATCAATTCTGCCTCTAAATACCTCTTTAACGTTCCATTCCGTTTCTCCATGTCTTACCAAAATAATCTGTGTCATCTTGTCAACCTCGCCCCCAATTTCCCGCCTAGGATTTTTCTATCTTCTCCACCTCAATGGTGCATTCGGTTACCAACGCGGCAAAAGCAGCCACCGCTGCTAGCACCGGAGCGGCCAGAATGCCTATTGCTGCCGCTGGGGCGCCTATTGATAGTGGAATCTCT